>Ga0208644_1003150_pt1 | contig 12918 bp, 36 predicted proteins | sample VirMetDEL_Nov_18_FD_184517 | JGI IMG/M metagenome (GOLD analysis project Ga0208644, IMG submission 184517) | Aqueous microbial communities from the Delaware River and Bay under freshwater to marine salinity gradient to study organic matter... | ecosystem: Environmental > Aquatic > Marine >... | reverse complement strand
TAGATTCGCCAAATACAACTTCTAGTACAAATTATCAAATTTATTTCAAAACATCTAATGGTGGTACTGTTAAATGTAGTCCAGCAAATGCAAGATGCACAATAACAGCTATGGAAATACAAGGATAAAATTATGATTATAGAAGCAATATTAAAAATAAATCCTAATGCAGAAGTTACTGTAATTGGAAATGATATTAATAAAATTCAATGGCACAACTGTTCACCAATACCTAAAGAACAAATAGAAGGAATACTTCCTATTGTAGAATTTGAAATGGCATTAGATGAATTAAGAGTGAAAAGAAATAAACTATTAGCAGATACAGATTTTCATGCTTTATCTGACCAAACCTTATCTCCAGAAATGTCTGCATATAGACAAGCATTGAGAGATATAACTGAAGGATTACTAACAGTAGATGAAGTGAAAGCTGTAGTATTTCCTACAAAACCATAATACTTGACATTATTGCATTGCAACATTATATAGCGATATATGTGGATATATACTATTGAAGAAATGGAGTGGTTAAATGTTTAATAATTGGATGAAGGACTTTGATCCTTTAAATTACGAAACTGTTAAAAAAAACATTCAAGATTTTAACGATAAAGTGTTTAAATTTTGGAGAGATTTTTATAACGATGTTTGTAAAAATATAAAATCAAACTAATTTTTTAATCCAATCACCTTTATCATTTAATACTAAAGGTAATAATCTAGGGATGCCGTCTATTATAATACCGCAACCTAGTATAAATCTTGTTTTGAAATTTTTTGCGTAATGAAAAGCTAGTGATTTTTGATTTATAAGGCATCCTACGTTCATACCAAAAAATAGATTGTCTGGATTAGCCCACCAAGATATTAAAAACTTAGTATGGTAATGGCCTTGCACAGCAGACATACCCATTGTTTGAGATACTTTTAATACATCAGCAGATCTACCGTGAGTAAAGAAACATCTTTGTCCATTAGACATTGTAATAGTTAAATCATCAATCCATTCCCATTTCTTAGTACCTAAAAACTCACCGTAATCTTTAAGAAATTCTTTAGACATTCCAAATTTTAATGCTCGTCTATAAACTAAGCTACTATGATTACTTTCTACCTCAATCATTTTAGGATAAATAGTTTCTAATTCTTTAACAAATTCACGTGCTACTTTTAATTCATGCCCAGCAGAATACAAATCTGGATCGTGAGTGTGCATATTAATAGCGTGAAAATCAAGAAGATCGCCAATGTTTACTACAAAATCTGGGTTATATTGTTTTTTAATTTCTTTTAAAAATTCAAAAGAATCTTTATGATGATACGGTATGTGTAGATCGCTAATAACTAATATTCTTTTGTGGGTCATAATGAGTAGCTGGAGAACCATCTATTGTTTCTTCTAGGTTCTTTAATTGTTCTTTTTGATCAATAAATTTTACTTTGCCATTCTCAATATGAACATCATTAAGAATTGGTGGTTCATTTGTATCGTAATTAATTATTATATTTTCTAACACAATCACATACAATTTATACAAGAATTTGCTATATATTGCAACTTCTCATAATACTTGCAAGTGAGTTAGCACGTGAAGGAGTTTGTTTTGCCCAACGACTATCAAGCATTTCTATTGATGCTTTATTGTAATCTTGTTCTTGTAATGCAGACCACATTTTTTTAAATTTAGATACACCACCAACACCAAGTTGGAACACCATCTCAATTAAAACACATTTAGCATTAAACAATAATTCTGCCACATTGTTGTCATTAATTAGTTTTTCAGTATGTGCCTTTGCTGTTTGAAAATCTGCCTCAAATTGTGCATTTAATTCTTCTTTTGAATATTCTTGATTAATTTTATATGGGTCTTCTGAAGTAACTAAATGACCATAACCAATTGTGGCTTTATTTAGACTATCTAAATAAATAGTATTTCTATATCCTTCGTGTTCTTTAATACGTTCTTTTAATTCATTATATTCCATTATGCTTTGTTTTTATTAGCAAAATTTTTAGCCGCTTCTTTGCTTCCAAAACCCCATTTTTTTAACGCTAAAGCTAATCTAGTAGGTTTACCATTCTTGTCTTTCATTGGCCCATCCATACCACCAAAACGAGCCGCAAATGATATACGTCTAGCATTAGTACCAGATGATAAGGGTGCTTTTAAATTAGATCCTTCTGTACGTTTAAAGTAATCTCTACCAGCTTGATTAAGACCACCACTTTCGTTTTGATATTTCTTAGCTACCATTGTTACATTCCAAATTTAGGAAACCCAGCTTTTGCTCTAGCATATTGTTTAGAATCAACCGTTGATTTAGATTTAGGATTTGATGTACCTTGTTTTTTGGCTCTATTCATATAATAATATAGGCCTTTACGTGCTTTTTTACCGTCTTTTGTATTATGATATTTACTTGTCATATTATTTCTTTTTAATTAAATCTGTAGCTTTTAAACCGTACACACTAGCAATTACTCCTACGAATATTGTTTGATACCAAAATGGAAGATCGCTAAAATATTGAAAAAATAACTTCATCTTTTCCATGTGTGCTGGATTATCTGACCATACTGCAAACCCTAACATTACTATTGGTACTGATAATAAAATTAATATGAATTCGTCTTTCCAATCAGATTTTTGATTTTCAAGAATAGTACCTTGATATTCAATTTCACCTTTAGCCATACGTATTGCAGTTTGTAATTTTGCATCCGAGATAGCTTTTTTCGTTCTTTGATTGTTAGCATATACTTCCGCTCCTGTTTTGAATGCCATGCCAAGTAAACTTAACCACATTTTTAACTCCAAAATTTAAAATATTTGCCAACTCCTAGGATTACACCTATTAATGCTCCTATAACAAATATGGCTCTAATTCCACCTTTACCCATAGCAACTTGTTCTTTTAATTCCTCAATATCTTTTGAGTTTTTTTCTAAGATAGAATATATATTATCTAATTTTATACACAATACTTCATTATTTGTTTTTGTTGTTCGTTTTTTTTTAACTGTTTTAGGCATTTTTTATTTCCTCACACCAAAATCTTATGACAGTTCTATTGTAATTCAAATCTTTTTCATCTAAAAAATTCATAATTTCATAAGATTTTTTATATCCATCTATGCCACATTCTTTATAAGAATTATATATTTGTTGATTACTAATAGGATTATCACATACATTTGATAATGTGTGACATATTTGCAACACTAATATAAATTTAACCATTTTTTCTTCTCAATTTAACTCTTTTATCACGATCTTTAAATAAAATTTTAATTCTTTTATGCCAACACCAAACATTAATCATACCAGCATATTTGCCTATTTTTTGATATATGTAATCTAATATTTTATTTATCATTTTTTCATCATCATTTCGTTCATATGATTATACACTCTACCAAACTGTTGATTAATAATAAACAATTCAGACTGTATTCCCGAAGTTTTTTCTTTTAAATCTACTACGCTTACAAGCACCCATGTACTTAATCCCATTAATATACTTGCTAAAACTCCAACAACCCATTTCATATCTATACTCATTTACCACCCCAATCGTGAGTATCATCATTCACAACACAATGATTAATATCTTGTTCAATTCTATCTGAAACTGTTTCTAATGGATTTTTTTCTGTTTTTAAGTGTGCTAAGATTTTTCCTTTGTTTATACCTTCTTTAATTTTATAACCAGAAGTTCCATTAGCATTGATTTCAACTTCTTTTCTTGTTTTAAAAAGAAGTTTATCGCTTTGTTCTTTCTTTTTTTCTTCGTAATTTTTAACTATTAAATCTTTTAATCTTTCCATAAGGCATAAAAATATAATTTAAACACCTATTTTATCAAATATAAAGGTTAATAGAAATAAATTATTTAGTCTTTTTTTTTCTTGATTTTAGATAATTATTTTCTTCTAAGACTTGTTCATATAGCTTACCTAGAACCACAACTTCTTTTTTAAGTTTTTCTAGGTAAACTATTTTATCCCACGCTTCTTCTTGAGCGTCTGTAATCCATGCTTGCAAAGGTTTAGTTGCTCTATCCATGGTACATTTATAAGCAGTTATTCCATCATCTGATCTTTTAGAAAATCTATGCAATAAATCCCTTACTAAAGGGTCTTTAGTTGCAATAAATGGTTTAACTATTTTTGTCATTAAAATGCCACATTCATATAATGATTACAAAATTGATTTACTCTACAATAGTGTTGGCATCTAACGTCTTCACCTTTTCTATGAACAATTGTACAGCCATTTCCTTCAACCATTTTTTGTTGTTCTAAAAATTGTAAAGCTAGTTCTTTTGTTTCAAAGACACGCCATGCAGTTTTTCTATTATCTTTATAAATTGCATAACTATCTTCTTTACGCCATCTTTCTTTAGCAGAACATACAGGTATTTGTTCAGATTGTTCAGCTTCTTGATGAAGTTTTATACGTGAACGAACATAATTATCTTGTTCTTCTTCTGTCCATCTACGTACTGGTATCATTACAACTTGTTTACGTGGATAGTTATCTGATTGCATAACTTTCATTTTAGACCAATCACGTAAAATTGCCATAATACTTAAAGATTTAACTTTGATTTGTTTTTTATATCTGACTAAATCTTTTTGATTTTTACGACAAAGAAAATCAAGAACATTTAATTGTTGTTCCCATTCATCTTTACCATTTGTTAAAGCATCAAGAGCAGACCAAGCTGAAGTGGTTTTAAAATCAATAAGATTACCTTCTTTAGTTAAATAATCAAATTGACCGCTTAAAGTCCAATTGTTAGTTATATCATTATCTTTATAGAATAATCTTCTTTCAGCTATATCAACTTTTTGTTTAGCACGTTCAATGATATGATGAACAGATTGTCCTAATAAAGAAAATATACGATCTGATACATCTTCTTTAATCAGATCATAATTACGCATTTCTAAAACCCTAATTCTAGGTGGTGCTATTAAACGAGTAGTAGATATATTAGAACCAGTACTGTCATATGGGTCATTTTTAACAGCACGTTCAATAGCTTTAGGTAAATTAGAAATATTTGTTATTTCCATTAAAATGGTACAGTATCGCCGACTTTTAGATCAGAACCATTATTTTCATCACCTAGATCTTGGTTCATATCTTCCAACTCTTTAGAGTTTAAGATCATTTTTCTAATCCCTTCCGACAACTGATTAAAGTTTTCTTTTTTGCCTTGTAAATACTCATCCATGCTAAACACAAGTGTTGAATTTATTTGTTCAGCAATTTTATCGTTTTTACCTAATGGCATAATGGATGATATCTTGGCTTTACCAGTATCACTCATCATAACATTCATTTTACAAGGTACACCAGCAAGTTTGGCAATATCAAAACTTTGTTTTTCTGTTTCAGAAAATGGCCTACCTCTCCAAGAGGCCAAGTCTTGGGCCAAAGCTGATTTTTCATGTAACGATAATGTATAAAATTTACTAATAGTTAAAGGTTGACCATTACCGTCTTTTTCTTCTGGCACTTCCCAAATTATAAGGACTTGTCTTTTATAAGATACATCGCCTTTATATTCTTTTCTTTGTGTGCCAAGTTCTATTATCTTGATACACCTTGCGTCATGCACACCTGCCGAAACAGTTGGATAACGACTTGTTTCATTACTTGTTTTTGCTATTATTGTTGTCATATTTTTTCCTTTTTTCACTAATTTATTATTGATTAACTCTTGTAAATTATGTATTAACTGAAGTCAAGTTTAATATTGACTTTTGTTAATAAAACAAATATAGAACAAAACATGGCTAGTGTTATAGATGAATTAGTTGAAGAATTAAGGGCAAAACAGAAAAGATTAGATAAAGAAATTATCAATCTTGACAGATCTTCTGTTATACCAGAACATTTTAAAAAAGCAGATGATATACTAAAATTAACCAATGAAGCAATTTCATGCGAAGATCAAGCTAATTATTTAGAACGATTAAACCATGATATTGTAAAAAAATATGAACAAGGATAATAAAATATTAGCAGAAAAAAGAAAAGTAGAAATTGTATCTAAATACGGTGGAAAAAATCTATCTAGAATGCTTGGTATTTCACATCCAGCTGTGTCAAAATGGAAAGTTATACCACCTTTTCGTGCTTTTCAGATTGCCAAATTAGGTGATTATAGTATAGAATATATTAGACCAGATTTAAGAATTGCGCCTCAACGCTAGGCGTAGCGCATCTTTAATTAGCGTAAAAATATAGCGTTTGCTGGGGCGGTTTCCCTTTCATTAATTATGTTTTCCGCCCCAGCCCCCCTTTTCATTTTAATAGCAAAGCTATAGCAATGTTAAAATTTGCTATCATTTTGTTAATGGCAAAAGTATCCCCTTCATCTTCATCTTCATCTTCAACTACATCTTCAACTGCAACCAAGATAGCCCCTTGACACCATTTTATTTCTGGAGTAAAAACTAAAATTAACTAAACTTAACAATAAAATGGAAGGGTATATGACTGACAGAATAGAAAACGATATGATGCGTATAACAGATCAATTAGAAAACAAATTAAAAAAAGCAATATTTGCAAAAATACCTAAAGAAATACAGGACGAAAAACAAGAAACATATTTAAGATTTTATTATGCCCATATGGTATTAATAATATATTCATTAGACAAGTTAAAATTTTGGACAAAGATGTCAACTAAACCAAAAAATGCATTGTCAATGCTTAAAAATGATATAAAAAAAAAATTAAAATTTATAACGAATGCGTAAGTCAACTACAGACGAACAAAGCCCTGCATTTCAGTTTTATGCCAATGATTGGATTTCAGATCCTAATCGTATGAAACTATCATTGGAAGAACAAGGCGCTTATGTTCTTTTGTATTGCCATTGCTGGCGTGGTTATAAAATACCTTTTGATTACGAAGTAATGTCAAGAATGTTAAATTGCAGAACAGAAAAAATTGAAAAGATTTATCCTAAAATAAAACATTTGTTTGAAGAAAAAAAAGACAAAGATAATATTACATATTTATATTGTATTCAAGCTGAAGAAGAACGTAAAGAACAAGCAAAAAATCGTAAAAAAAGATCTATTGCTGGTAAACTTGGTGCAAAAAAAAGATGGAGTGACGAAACTTTAAAAGAAGATGACTAAAATAATTATTTTTATCTTAGCTTGTAATACTTGTAATTTAGAAAGAATAACATTTAAAAAAGACAAAGAATTAGATTGTTCAGAACAGGGTGATTTAATAGTTAGATCAATATCTAAATATTATCCTCAAAAAGAAAATTTTGAACAAGGTTGGTACACAAAACAGGGGAAATTAGTAATAGGATTTAGATGTGAGTAGTTTTAATGAAAATAGTCATTATTCTATGTTTATGGATTATTTTGGTCAGACACATAGTTTTCAAACTTTTGACGATAAAACATTAAATAAAAGATTAATAAAACAATTACACGGAACTATAAAACAACACTTTAATGAATTAGCAGAATTAAATAACAAAGGCGCTGGTATTTATTTTACAGTTAATGAAACAGATCTAATGGGCAGAACAACCAAACATATTACAAAAGTAAGATCTGTATTTATAGATCTTGACGGAACACCATTGCCAGAAAAATTTAATGTTATTCCAAATTTGGTTGTAAATACTTCTCCTAAAAAATATCATTGTTATTGGTTGGTAAAAGATATGCCATTAGAAAGTTTTAGTTTGTATCAAGAGGCATTAGCTATAAAATTTAATTCTGACCCTAAAGTAAAAGATTTACCTAGAATTATGCGTGTCGCTGGTTTTTATCATCACAAAAGAGAACCATACCCAGTTAAAATTATTCAATGCACATCTCAAGAACCTTATACGATGAAAGAAATAAAAGATGGACTAGAATTAAAAAGACCAGAAAAGAAAATTATTCAATATGAAACATCAACTTATAAAGGAAAATATAGCGGAACATTAAAATATGGTTGCAAGGAAGGAGATAGGCATGAAAAATTAGTTAAAATTTTAATTGCAATTAGATTAAGAGGGGAAAGCTATGATTATGCAAAACAAGAAGCATTAGATTTTGCTAAATCTTGTATTCCTCCGTACAATAATCACGAAGCATTATTTCAATTAAACGATATATGGAAACGATATGAACCTACTACGAGATTATCAACGCAAAGCAATTGAAGATATACGTTCAGCTTTTTTAAAAGGCAGAAAAAAAATTTTATTAGTTGCTCCTACAGGTAGCGGTAAAACTGTTATTGCATCTTCAATGATTGAAAAAACAAAACAAAATCAAAATTTTAGTTTGTTTGTTGCACACAGACGAGAATTAGTTATGCAATGTAGCAGAAAATTAGCTGAATTTGAAATACCACACGGCGTTATTATGGCTAATAAAAGTGGAAATGTTTTTGCAGATGTTCAAGTAGTTTCTATTCAAACATTTGCGTCAAGAATACACAAAGATGATTTTATTAAACCACAAGCGCAATTAATTATTCTAGATGAAGCACACAGATCAACTTCTTCTTCTTTTAGAAAATTGATTGCAGAATACCCAGAAGCGTATGTTATAGGTTTAACTGCAACACCTTGTAGATCAGACGGTAAAGGTTTAGGTAATATTTATGAAGAATTAATTGAATGCGGAAACATACGAGATCTTACAAAACAAGGATTTTTAGTACCCACAAGAATTGTTGCTCCAAGTATCCCAGATTTACAAGATATTAGAATTATTGCTGGTGATTATGAAAAATCATCTTTAGATAAAAAAATGAATACTCCTAAATTAGTGGGCGATATAGTTTCACATTGGATTAAATTTGGTGAGAACAGGCCTACTGTTGTATTTGCTGTTTCTATTGCTCATTCAAAATACATTGCTAATATTTTTAAACAAAACGGTGTTCCAAGTGGACACATAGACGGTGAAATGCCAGAAATAGAACGTGAGCGTCAACTGCAAAAATTAAATAATGGTGAAATAAAAATTTTATCTAATTGTATGGTTCTTACCGAGGGTTGGGATCAGCCAAAAATTTCTTGTGTTATTATTGCAAGACCGACTAAATCTTATTCATTGTATTTACAAATGGTGGGCAGAAGTTTAAGGCCAGCATTAAATAAAAAAGATACTCTAATTATTGATCATTCTGGTTGTGTATATGAACATGGTTTTCCAGAAGATACACCAAATTGGCAATTAAAAACTACGACTTCAAAAGAAAAAAAGAAAAAAGAACCAAAACCAATTGATGAGCAACCTTTTACTTGTGTCAAATGTGACACGGTATATAAACCAACTAAAGAAGAACCAGAATGTCCTAATTGTTCTTTTATACCAACTAAAAAAGAACAAATTATTTTAATTCAACAAGGAAGATTAGTTGAATTACCTAAGATAAAACCAAATGCACAAGATAAAGAAAATTTTTATGCTCAATTAGTTTATTATGCAAAACAAAAAGGTTACAAAGAGGGTTGGGCCAGTTGGACTTTTAAAAGAAAGTACGGTCATTTTCCACACACTAAAAAAGTTTTTCCAGTAGCAACTGGTCACGATGTAATTAAATTTATTCAATATTGCAATATTCGTATGGCTAAATCTAAAAACATGAAGGAGTTGAATGTATGAATGACAATGTATTAGAAACAAAAATGCATGAATTGCGTAAACTTGGTAAAGATTATGCTGAAGCTAAAAAAAACGTAACTATTTTAGAACATGGTAGAAAAATTTTATTATCTAAATTAATGAAAGAAAAAATGATTAATTCCAATACAGGTAAATTAGATTCTGTAAATGCGCAAGAAAGAGAAGCACGAACAGACGAAAGATATCAAAAACACATTGAGGCGCTTGGTCATGCTGTACAACAAGAAGCTGAATTATATTGGGAAAAAACAATTGTTCAGTTGAATTTTGAAGCATGGAAAACAAAAATGATTTCTGATATGAAAGAACGTAAAAATTACAATGCCTAAAAAAAGAAAAGATATTCAGTTATACACTTATGATCGTTATGAGTGTTGGTGGGAAGATGCAACAAGCGGTTGCGAATGGGAAAATATAAAAGAAGCTGAAAAAAGCAAACAAGAAATTTGTTTTACCGAGGGTTATTTATTAAAAAAAAGTAGAGATAATCATATATTCGTAATGTCATTTTCAAAAGATGAAATTGGTGATAAAATGGTTATTCCAAGTAAAAATATCAAAAAGCTAAAAAAAATAGGAAAAAAGATTTTTTACGAAAAAGACTTTGAATATGAAAGCTACTAAAACCAAACAAGAACAAGAACACATGTCTATGGTTGCTGATCTTGGTTGTATCATATGTCGTAAAATGGGTTATCCTAATTCTCCAGCTGAATTACACCACATCAAAGATAAAAGAGGTATGTCTAAAAAAGCTAGTCATTTTGAAGTTATACCTTTATGTCCTAATCATCATAGAAATGGCAAAGAAGCATATCATTACAGTCCTAAATCATTTACAGAAAAATGGGGTGAACAAAAAAATTTGTTAAAAGAAACTTTAAACTATTTAGAACAAGCAAAACGTGATAAAATATAAATTATGGCTAAAAAAGTAGGAATTGTTTATGAACCTAAACGAAAACGCAAAAGAAAAGGCAGACATTCAAAAAAAGACAAAAGAAAGTATAGAGGCCAAGGTAAAAAATAATTTGTGGAAAACAAAGTATATTAATTTAAAATTAAAACATAAAAAATTAAGGGAAATGTATAATTTTATTAAACACCTCCCTTAATTTACTTGTATTAAAATATTAATGCGCCAAGAATAAAACCGAAAACAAATACACCTATATAATCTGATTTATTATAAAACCATTGTTTCCAATCATTTTTGGTTTTTCCAAATATAATCATATATCTACTCCTATTTCTGTTTTAAGATCAACAAACACATCTGTCAAATCATCAGCTATTGTATCTAATTCTCTATAGATGTCATCAGCGCCATTATCTTTTAATTTAATAATTTGATTTATATTAAGATTTAAAAAAATAAGGGCGTTTTTTATTTTGTTTTTTTTAAACATTTTGTCTTTATTTGAATCGTGCAATTCAAAATGTTCATTTGTTAGTTCTGTCATTTTTTTCCTCCTCTTTTTGTTCACAATACTCCGTTAAAAAATCATCAACTATAGATGCTGTGTTGTCATCTATATCTGTGATAGTTTCTGTGTACCAAGTTTTATTGGGTCTTTCCATTGTAGTAACAATAGCCCAACCCGTGCATTTATCCGCCATATTTACCTCCTTGAACCATTAAATGTAATCTATCAACATCTGATAAACCATTGTTATCTTTTAATTCAATATTGTAAAAATTTTCATCACAATACAAACACACATAAGGATAATCTATATCCTTATTTGTTTCGTTAAAAAGTAATTCACAACAATTTGGACAATGTTTGCTTGTCACATTATCTAATTTATAATCACTACCTTTATTGATTATGTTGTATCTTTTTAATATTAAATATGGTCTAGCCATTTTTTACCTCCTATAGTACTATGTATGCTTGTATTAGTTTATTTTGCTTAACTCCTCTTGATTGTGAATGTATTTCAATTCCGCATTCAGAAAGAGAATAATCATTATGTTTATCAAGTATATCATCTATTTTAGTTCTATAACATAAAGCAAGATTACCCTCTTTGTCGCCAAAAGGATTTGTGCAATAATTATTAGGCAAAATTTTTAATCTTTTTAAATAATTACAATTGCCATTATAAGTGCTTTTGTTTCCGCTAGTATATTTTAATATCCATTTAATTCTTCTCATAACTTTTGGATACCATTTTTCGTTTTTCCATTGTTCTATTTTATAGTGTTGAGCCATTGTTTTATTTTCCTTTCGTTTTTTGTTTAAGTATTTGATAAGCAATTTTAGGTTCAAGAAAAGCAAATTGATTTATTATTTTTTCACTTTCTTGACCTTTAGCCAAAATTTCAACAGTACCATATTTTCTGTCAATTCTGACTTTTCCTTTTTTTTCTAACTCTTTTAATTTTTCAATTGTTTTTGACATTTTTTTTATCCTTATTATCTGACGGTAATAAACTTATAAAAAATAAAACACCAATTGATGTGAAAAAAAATGAAAAGAATCTACTGCCGTTAAACGACAGTAGAATTCCAAATAATACAAAAATACAACCTAGAACGATTTTAATTGTATCTATCATTTTTTATCTTTTCATTTTGTTCGTTAATAAAATGGTCAGTTTCAATCATTAAAGGAATTACAAGACTAATTAGACCTCCAGCCGATATAAGACAGCCGAGCAAGCCATTACCATTGATTGCAACAAGTCCACCACAAACAATTAAACCTATGCAAAAAAGCATTTTTAATAATGTAAATACAATCATTTTAAAGACCCTCATATTTAAGTTTTTTATAATCACCAAATAAAGCGTCAGCAACTTGGCTAACGACATGAAAAGCCATATTCATACCGCAACCGCTAACACCAACGCTGTTGGTTTTTTCTTTAAATGGATATCCTAAAGCATAAGCAATGTTATAAGATAACCAACTTTTACGAATTTTGCCGTTTTCAACGTCAAATTTATAAAAGTCAATATGCCTATACATTCCACTAGAAGACACATTTTTCACAATGTAATAAATGGTATCACCTTCTTTAATCCAACTTTTTAGATTGTTTAGTGCCTCATCCTTAATTTTTGACTTCATTTTTTATTACCTCCCATGATTTTTGATTAATTAATTTATTAACATCCACCATTTTAGCATGGATATTAATTGGTTCTCTTACTGCTTTGCAAAGGCATTCGTACACGGTTTTACCCGTGTACAAAATTCCTTTAATTCTCATTTTAAT
>Ga0208644_1003149_pt1 | contig 12918 bp, 11 predicted proteins | sample VirMetDEL_Nov_18_FD_184517 | JGI IMG/M metagenome (GOLD analysis project Ga0208644, IMG submission 184517) | Aqueous microbial communities from the Delaware River and Bay under freshwater to marine salinity gradient to study organic matter... | ecosystem: Environmental > Aquatic > Marine >... | reverse complement strand
CATTTTAAATACCCTAATAATTTTTTAGATTTATTAAAAAAACAATTTTAATTTATAGTAAGACACAAATATGAGCAAACCCAAACTATACGTTCACGGTTCCTATGTAGGAACAACAGGTTACAACAACCACACTCGAGACTTTTTTAGAGAAATATCTAAATTTTTACAATTAAAAATTAGAAACTTTACTATTGGAAAATCTTGGGATGGTATGTCTGAAACACCTCATGATGGAGAAAAATACTTAACAGATCATGATAAATCTCTGTTATATCAACAAACTTTATGGACAACTCCTCCATTTAGGGAAGACCATAAAATTTACCCTTCAGAAGATAAGGAATTTAAACATGACTTAAATTTAGTTTTAAGTGAGACTAATCACCATTATTTTTATGATAAATACAAAGGTCCAAAAATTGCTTATAATGTATGGGAATCAACAGAACAACCTTATAATTTTTTTGAATGTTTAAAAGAATATGATGAGTTATGGGTTCCTTCAAAATGGCAAAAAGAATGTTCTATTAAACAAGGTTATCCCGCTAATAAAATTAAAGTTGTTCCTGAAGGTGTAGATGCAGATACATTCTACCCAGAACAAGTAGATTTATTGGATGAATATAAAGATGGTCGTTTCAAGTTTTTATTATTTGGTCGTTGGGATTATAGAAAATCAACCAAAGAAATTATTCAAACATTCTTAAAAACATTCTCACTAGATGAACCCGTAGACTTAATAGTTTCTATTGATAATGCTTTTGGTGAAGAAATGGACGGATATAAAACCACTCAAGAACGATTAGCTGGCTATAATTTAACAGATCCTAGAATAAAAATTGTAAATTTTCCTTCACGTGAAGATTATATTAAATTTATGAAAACAGGACACGTATTTTTGTCTTGTGCTCGTTCTGAAGGTTGGAATTTACCATTAATTGAGGCTATGGCTTGTGGGACTCCTTCTATTTATTCTAATTGTTGCGCTCAATTAGAGTTTGCTGAAGGTAAAGGTTTCCCTGTAAATATTGTAGGTGAAAAAGCAGCCAATGCTAACGATTATGGTAGATACACAATGAGTGATTTACCTGGCAATTACTATGAACCAGATTTTAACCATTTGTCTCAAGTAATGAGACATGTTTATGAAAATTATGAACAATGTAAGCAACAATCACTAAAAGATTCAGAAATCATTAAACGTGATTTTAATTGGGAAAGAATTGGTGAAATTGGTTATCAAACTATAATGGATTTTCATAACAACATGGATTACGAACATTATAAAAATTCTATCCCAGCAGATAAAATAAATGTTAGTTATTTAGAAGGTCCTAAAGTAGAAATTAATGGGGATAACGATAATTCATACAAAATTGAATTTTTAGATGAAAAAGATAATCTAGTTTATAGCGATGTTATTACAACTAATATGTGGACTGCCTGTTCTAGAAAGTATTATACTAAATGGAAAATTAAAGTCAACGGAAGGATTGTAGATGAATTTGATTTAACTAATAAACGTGTATTAATTAGTTTTGAATCAAAATCTATTGGAGATACTATAGCTTGGGCTCCCTATGTTGTTGAATTTGCTAAAAAACACAACTGTAAAGTTATTTTAAGTACATTCCATAACAACTGGTTTAAAGGATTAGATGCTTATAAAGATATTGAATTTATAGAACCAGGAAGTACTACTCAATGCTATACCGTATACCGAATTGGTTGGGTTCGAGGAGACTCACAAAAATGGGATCGATTTGATTTATATCCTAACCCACCCCAATCTCAACCATTACAAAAAACAGCATCTGATATTTTAGGTTTGGAATTTAAAGAATTAAATCATGGTATTAATTTTACCCCTAAACCTAAATCTACTAAAACAGATTATATAGTTATAGCTCCTGAATCAACGGCTGGTTGTAAAGAATGGCCTTATGATAGTTGGGTAATTTTGTCTAAAATGTTACGCGAATTAGGTTATACAGTAGTTACTCTTACAAGTAAACCTTATAATATTAAAGGTAATTTAAATATTCATGGTAAAACTTTAAATGACTCTATGAGTATTTTATATAATGCTAAATTTTTAGTAGGACTAAGTTCAGGATTATCTTGGATTAACTGGGCTTTAGGAAAACAAACAGTAATGATTAGTGGTTTTACTCAAAAAGATCATGAATTTCAAACTAATAATATAAGAATTCAAAATGAACATGCTTGTAACTCATGCTGGCAAAACATTAATTTTGTTTTTGATCCTGGAAATTGGGATTGGTGTCCTATTTGGGAAGGAACTGAGAAACAACACATTTGTGAGAAATCTATCTCTCCACTAACCGTATTTAATAATTTACCAATATGATTGATTTAAGCAATTTTGATTGGGGTTGGATGAATCACCCCCTTCTTAGTGATGACGGAAAAGAAATTTTCCATATACAAAAAGATGGAACTTGGAAACCAATGGGTCATTATCACAGAGACTCAATTATTTATGAAATATTTGAAAATAGTTGTTATGAACAATTTTTTGAAGTAGAAGAAGGTGATATTGTGTTAGATATTGGCGCTAGTTTAGGACCATTTACCTACTCTATTTTACATAAAAAACCAAAACACGTATTTTGTTTTGAGCCTAGTGAAAAAGAATTTACAGTATTAGTTAAAAATTTATTAGGTTATCCTGTTACTACTATTAATAAAGGTATATCAAGTACTAATTCTATAGTTAAATCTGATATGTTATTTGGTGGTGAAAGTGAAATGGAAACAATAACTTTTGATAAATTTATTAAATTATATGGTTTAAGTAAAATTGATTTTATAAAAACGGATTGTGAAGGAGGTGAATATGATATTTTTAATAATGAAAATAAAGAATATATTTTAAATAATGTGAAAAAAATATCCGGCGAATGGCATTTAAGTACACCCGAATTAAAAACCAAATTTAGAAATTTCAGAGACAATTATTTATCCCAATTCAAATCTTTCACAGTACACTCTATTGACGGTGTTAATATTAAATGGGATTTGTGGAATGAACATTTTATAGAATATTATAACGAGGTTATAATTAATATCGACAATCGTTAACTTTTTAAAAAATACTAATATTTATACTAAATGGAAAACAAAGTTTTAACCCAAGAAGAGTTACAATCATTAAACAATTTAAGAGATAGTAGAAACCAATTAGTTTCTGATTTCGGAGTTATTGAAATTCAAATCCAAGAACTAGAAATGCAAAAAGATAATCTTATTAAGTCTTTAGAAGATTTAAAACAAAAAGAATATACTTTAGGCAACGAAATACAAAATAAGTATGGTCGAGTTCAAATTAATTTAGATAACGGAGAAATCACACCTCTAGATTAATTTTTAAGAACTTCTGTCATATTTATCACGGAATAAAATTAATTAATTTATTATAAAATGGCAGAAACATTAATATCCCCTGGTGTATTAGCATTAGAAAACGATAATTCCTTCGTATCTTCACAACCAGTAACTGTAGGCGCTTCTTTAATTGGCCCAACCGTAAAAGGCCCAGTTGAAATTCCTACAATTGTTACTTCATGGAGTGATTACCAAAACAGATTTGGTACTACTTTCTTAAGTGGAAGTAACGTTTATACTTATTTTACTTCTATTGCTGCATACAATTATTTTGCAAATGGAGGTCAAACCTTATTAGTATCTAGAGTAGTAAGTGGTTCTTTCACTTCTGCTACTTCAACTGATATTGATAATGATGATGCTACTAATGCCTTAGTATTAAAAACCCTTTCTCAAGGTGTTATTATGAACAGTTCAGGCTCTGAAGATGCTTATGGCGCTTTAGAAAGTGGTTCTGCTGATAACGTTAGATTCCAAATTACAAACCACGATACAGCCTCTGGTACCTTTACTTTGTTAGTTAGACAAGGTGATGATACTACAACTAATATGACTGTATTAGAATCTTGGACTAACTTATCAATGGATCCAACAGCTCCTAACTATGTAGCTAGAATAATCGGTGACCAATACAAACAATATAGTTCAGTTGATAACCAGATAGAAATACTTGGAACTTATCCTAATAATTCAAGGTATGTTTATGTATCTAGCGTAGTAACTCCAACACCAAACTATTTTGACAATGCTGGTTTACCTAAATCCCAATATACATCTTCTATTCCTGTAAATGGCTCAGGTTCATTTACAGGTGCTGTAGGTGATTTATATGGAGCTGATGCTAAGTATTATAACAACATTATCTCTGGAGTAGATAATATTCAAGGTTTACCAAGTTCTAGCTATGATAACATGATTGCTCTGATGGCTAATGCCGATGATTATAGATACAATGTGTTATTAACTCCTGGTCTATTTGCTTCTGAAGCTGATTTAGGTGGTGCTCAAGTAACTACAGCAATCAATAATACCCAATACAGAGGTGATGCTATTTACGTAGTTGATTTAGTACCTTATAGCTCATCAATTGCTACCGTAAATACTCAAGCAAATGCTAAAAATACTTCATACGCTGCTGCTTATTGGCCTTGGGTTCAAACAATTGATCCTAGTTCAACTCAATTAGTTTGGGTTCCTGCCTCAACTATGATTGGTGGTGTTTATGCTTACAACGATAATGTAAGTGAGCCTTGGTTCGCACCTGCTGGTATTAATAGAGGTGGTTTATCTACTGTAGTAAGAGCTGAAAAGAAATTATCTCAAACTAACCGTGATACTTTATATTCTAATAAAGTTAACCCAATCGCTACATTCCCTGGTACTGGTGTTGTAGTATACGGTCAGAAAACATTACAAACTAGAGCTTCTGCTTTAGATAGAGTAAATGTTCGCAGATTGTTGATTGCTTTAAAATCTTATATTTCTCAAGTAGCTCAAAACTTAGTGTTTGAACAAAACACACTTGCAACTCGTACTAACTTCTTAAACCAAGTTAATCCTTATTTAGCAAGTGTTCAACAACGTCAAGGTTTATACGCTTTCAAGGTAATTATGGATGATAGTAACAATACTCCAGATGTAATCGACAGAAACCAGATGGTAGGTCAAATTTATTTACAACCTACTAAGACTGCTGAATTTATCTATTTGGACTTCAACATTTTACCAACAGGAGCTACTTTCCCTGCATAATTTTTTAAAGACAGAATATTTATAACAAAATAATAAAATGGCAATTCTAAGTTCAAACGAAATATTTTTTACAGCTTTCGAACCAAAGCAGGCTAACCGATTCATCATGAACATTGATGGTATTCCAGCATATGAAATTAAAGGTGTAGGTGCTGTATCTTTAACTCAAGGTACGGTTCAATTAAACCATATTAACGTTCAACGCTATGTTAAAGGCATAACTAAATGGGGTACAATTCAGTTTACATTGTTTGATCCTATCACTCCTTCAGGCGCTCAAGCTGTAATGGAATGGGTACGTTTACACCACGAATCAGTAACTGGTCGCGATGGTTATAGTGATTTCTATAAGAAAAACTTAACTTTTAACGTATTAGGACCTGTAGGTGATATTGTATCTGAATGGCAGCTTATAGGTGCTTTCATTACTGATGCTAACTTCGGTGATTACAACTGGGATACTACCGATACTGCTGTAAGCCTTACAATGACTGTTCAACCGGATTACTGCGTATTGAACTTCTAATCAATAAAAGAACTTATAAAAGAGCTCGCGAGAAATCGCGAGCTTTTTTCTTTTCTTAATATTTATAACAAAATAAGTTTATGAACGAATTCAAGTTTCCTACAGAAGTTGTAGATTTACCTTCAAAGGGATTAGTTTATCCTGAAGGCCACCCATTAAGAAGCGGTATTATCGAAATGAAGTATATGACCGCTAAAGAAGAAGACATTTTAACTAACCAAAACTATCTTTCAAAAGGTATTGTTTTAGACAAATTACTAGAATCTTTAACAATGAATAAAGTAGATATTAAGGATTTAGTTACTGGTGACAAAAATGCTATTTTAGTAGCTTCTCGAATATTAGGATATGGTAAAGATTATTCTTTTTTTATAGGGGATAAAGAATACACTGTTGATTTATCTACATTAAAAAATAAACCTTTTGATACTTCTTTAGTTTCTTTTCAAGGTACATTTAAATATATTCTTCCAAAATCTGGTAACGAAGTTGAATTTAAGTTATTATCTGATAAAGACGAACAAAAAATTAATGAACAAATTGAAGGATATAAAAAAATCAATAAAGAATCTTCTTCAGAAATAACTACTCGTTTAAAACATCATATAGTTTCTATTGAAAAAAATACAGATAAAAACACTATTAATGATTTTATAGATAACCATATGTTAGCGGCTGATTCTAGATCTTTAAGATTATATATCAAATCGGTATCTCCGGATATTGATTTAACTTATCAAGATGGTGAGGAGGCTATCGACATTCCTATTAATATCAGCTTTTTTTGGCCTGACCTTTAATAATATTTCCGAATTTAGAATGTCTATTTTCAACCAGATTCATGAAATAGTATTTCATGGAGGTGGTGGATATGATTGGGATACAATTTACAATATGCCTATTTGGTTAAGAAAATGGACCTTTTATAGATTAAAAGAATATTTAAACCCGAACCCAAACCAAAACGATTCAAGTTGGACCGAAGGGGCAGTAAAAGAAGAAGCTTCAAAGAATAAAAAAATTAGAGTACCTACATATGTTACAAAGGCATCTAAAAAATGATGCCTTTTAATATTTATTACAAATGGCAGACGAATTTAAAGGTATAAACCAAGAAACTTTAAAAAATGTTGAGGCTATAAAAGGCTCGATGAGAGAAATATCGGAGTCTACTTCTGCCGCTAGTAAACAACTTCAACAAAGCAACAGATTACTTGCAGATTATAGAAAAAACTATAGTGCTATTACTAACTCTGCTGGAAAGTTTGCTGAGTTACAAGACGAAGCCTCTAGAAGTGCTAAAGCTACCGGAAAAGCTCTCAAAGAACAACAAACCCAATTATCCAACATTCGATCCTTAAATGCTCAGATTGATAATTTATACGATCAAATGACAAAGGATAATATGGCCGTTAATGCACAATTACAAAAACAAATTAATAACCTTTCAGCAGCTCGAGATAATGCTCGAGAATTAGCTAATGCTTATGGAGACTTAGTAGAGGATTCATCTAAACTAGATAGATCCACAATGTGGTTCTCAGCTTTATCTCAATTTGTTCAAGATATTCCTGGCTTACGAACATTTTCTAGTCCTTTTGAAGCTGCTTCCAAAGCCGCTCGTGAAACCGTTCTTAGTAATGCTAAAATAAAAGCTACAAATGAAATAATAAGTAATTTAGGTGAGGACGCTTTAAAAACAGGTAAAGGATTAACAGCAGAAAAACTTAAACAATTAGGACTAGAAGAAGTAACTCAAGGAAAGTCACATAAAGCAGCTGCTACATTACTTAGAACATACCAATCAAGCGCTAAAACTCAAAGTGCCGGAATAGCTGGAATGCAAGCTGGATTTAAAGCATTAGGGCCAATGATTAGTAATGTTTTTAAACCCCTATTTTGGATAAAATTAATAGTAGAGGGTTTGAAGTTTATGTTTGAGTCTATGGTAGAAAACGATAAACAAATTACTAACATAGCCCACCAACTAAATATATCCAAAGAAGCCGCAGCTGAAGTATTTACCAGCCTTCATAAAATGAAGGAAGCCGGAAAAGAATTTGGGCATGTTTTAGCAGGAAATACTTTACTTGAAAAAGATTATTTAGAAACTTTAATAAAGGTAAATAGTCTTTTAGGAATGTCTGTAGATTTAACTGAAGAACAAAATAAAGCCTTCTTTAAACAACTTACAGATGCTCAAAAATTCTTAAAACTTTCTGATGACGAAACTAAAGGATTAATATCTTTATATGCTCAAACTGGAGAAGAAATTGAAAATATAAAATTACAAATTTTAGGAGCTACTAAAGAACAAAAACTTTTAACTGGTTATCAAATAGATGAAAGAAAAGTATTAAAAGATGTATTAACAACTAGTAATGCTTTAAAATTGTCTATTAAAGGAGGAAAAGATGCTTTAATACAAGCTACAATCGAAGCTAATAAATTTGGAATTTCTTTAGAAAACATAGAAAAAACAGCAGAAGGTCTATTAGATTTTGAAAATTCTATTGCTAATGAATTAGAAGCTGAATTATTTTTAAATAGAGACATAAATCTAGAAAGAGCTCGAGCCGCCTCTTTAACTAATGATACCCAAACTTTAATGGAAGAAATTGGAAAACAAGTAAAAGCGTTTGGTCCAGACTTCCAGAAAAATGTTTTTGCTCAACAATCTTTTGCTAAAACTCTTGGACTGAGTGTAAAAGAAGTAGGGGATATGTACACTAAATATCAAGAATTAGAACAACTCCAGAGCTCTCAACAAAAATTATCAGAAAAAGACCTTAAAATATTAAAAGAAAAGGGTAAATTATCTAATGACCAATTAGATTTACTTCGAGCGGGTAACATGGCTGCTGGGGATTATTTAAGTTTACTTAAAAGTGCTGGATTTGAAGGAGAAGACCTTCAAAGAATTCTAGGTGAGTTGTCAGTTAGTGCTTTAGAAGCAACAGATGCTACTCAAAAATGGGATGAAATGTTAGCAAATGTAAAAGAATCTTTTAGTAAAGCTTTTACCGGTGAAATGATAGATAATTTTGCTACACTTTTAGCTGATTTTGTTAAAACATGGCAAGAAGAGGGTTTTTTCTCTGCACTTTTCTCTACTGGTGGAAATAGAAGATCTTCTGTGAAAGAAAAAGAAGAAATGACCCCCGAAAAAAGAAAAGAGGTAGAAAACAAAGAAATTGTCCAAGATGTAAACAATCGTAACTTCGCATATAAAGATTTTATTATGCGTCCAGGTCAACCAATCCGATCTTTTGATAAAGATGATATTGTTATAGGTGGTACTAACTTATTAGGAGAAAAAAATTCATCTTCATCTTCATCTTCATCTTCATCTTATTCTACTATAATTGATCGTTTAGATAAACTGATTTATGCTGTTGAACAAAAACAAAGTATTAACTTTAATCTAGATAGTTATTATGCAGCTAATAAACGTAGAAGTGTAAAAATTCAATAACTTTTAATATTTATAATAAAATAATACAACTATGGGACTTAAAGATTTATTACAAACAAAAGGTTCTAACCTTACCGCATGGGATGGAGCTACACCTCCAACAAACCCTTTAGCTACCAAATCTTCAAAATTACACGCTAATGATGAACTACCAGGATATTCTTTAGATGGATCTTACACTATGGAAGTTACTAAAGATTATAATGCTTATGAAGATGGGGTTAATAATAATATACCTATGCCTGGTGAATTAGATTGGGATGGAAGAACTCCTACTATTTTAGGAAAATGGCCATACAACGATAACCTTCCAGAATAATGGGTTTAGTAACCTTATTAACAAATCCAAAGAAATTTAAATTTTACACTGGAAAAGGATATTCTGGTGACGGGAATACTACTGGTCAAAAAAGCCTTAGATATGGTAATGACCGATTAGGAGGAGCAGACAGTGGCCAACCCTATATTCAAGTAGGTATACCTGATAACGTATCCCAACTTGTTGGGAACTCAGACTTTCTTACTAGAGGTTTAAGTGGAATTATTACTACAGTAGATCGTGCAGAAACAGATGTTAAACGTCTGTATAAAATGTTTACTGATACTAAGTCTCCAAATGGAATACTTTTTACCGCTAAACAAGAATTATTATCTCGTACAGCTGTTCGTACACAATCCAGTTATGGATTACTTAATGAAGGTATCTATAATCCCTTAAATACTTTAGCGCAAGCAGGTGTTGTAGCTTTTGGAGGTCATCTTCCTAAACAAGGATTAACTCCTTTTACAAATGAATTAAGGCAAAAAAATTACGGTCTAGAAAATGGATATTACTTTGCTGCAAAGGAAAAATATGATGGTGATGAAAAGTATAATAGATTAGTAACTATCTATAATGATACTAATTTAATAAATAAAAACCAACAAGCATATACTACTATAAATTTTGGGGGAGTTTCAGGAACAACAATTAACCCTGGTGGATTATTAGCTAAAAATAATCCTGTAATAATGAATTATCGTGGAGGTCCTGGATCTTATTTAGGTATAGGAAAAACTAATATATATTTTTCTCCCGAAAGTCGAACTGGATACAATAATGATTATTACACTACTAATAAGGAATGGTTTTTTGGAAGATCAACCGGAAATACTTGGCAATTTTCTGAATTAAATCCTTATTGGGATAAAACAACAAATTCTAACTTATCTAACTCTGGATATCTTACTCAACAAGGAAAATATTTTTATAGTGTTTATGATAAAAATACCTTTGATGTTGACTTTGTTTCCGGATCCGTTAATGCTAATAATACACCTTTAATTAATAGTAATAACACTTTTACTTATAACCAAAATGATCTAAACACTCCTTATGGTAGCCCAACCAACAACCCCGCAAAAGGAATACAAGATTTTAGAGCTATTTTAAGAGCTACTCTTTCGGGTACACAACAAACAGATGCTATTAATTCTGGAGCGACTCCTTATTCTTTAGATTACGTTAAAGATAATATTGAAAATAGAGTTAATTTAGGAAATCCTGGAAATAAAACTAATAAAAGTTATGCTTTTTATAATAAAGGTGTTCTTGATAAATCTACAAACAAATCTATTTATCCTAATATAAGTATTAGTAACTTAGGAACCGCTATTTCTGGTTTAGATAGAATTACTTCCATTCCTATTTATAGATCTGAAAATGTAACTAATGATTCAACAGTAAATGATTTAGTTAAATTTAGAATAGATATTATAGATAATGACGAACCTAAATGGAAAACTTTTATTCATTTTAGAGCTTTTTTAGATACTATTAGTGATAATTTCAGTGCCCAGTGGAACCCTATTCAATATTTAGGTAGAGGAGACAGTTTTTATAATTATGGTGGGTTTAGTAGAAGTTTGTCATTAGGTTGGACGGTAGCCGCTCAATCTAAACAAGAACTTATAGCTATGTATAAAAAGTTAAACTATTTAGCCTCTTCCTTAGCCCCGGATTATAGTGGAAATGGATATATGAGAGGTAACTTAGCTAGATTAACCATAGGAGGATACCTTTACGAAATGCCTGGAGTTATTACTTCCTTCACTTATGACATTTCAGAAACTCCTTGGGAAATAGGAGTAGGAACTAATTTTAATACTGGTGGTAAAACTATTCAAGGAGACCCTTCTGTAAAAGAATTACCTCATATTATAAAAATTACATCATTTAACTTTACTCCAATACCTAATTTCTTACCTCAAATTCAACAAAATAATTGGTCAATAGATGCTAAAGGTGGGGTTAAGAATCAAGGATTTCCTTCAACATATGGTTCTGAAAGGTTTATTTCTCTTAAAAATTCTTCATCACCAAATACTAACCAAGCTATTATAAACGCTATGGCTGGTAACCCAACCGGAGGCTCAGACAATTATGATATTCCTGATGCTGATGAGCAATTCTTTTACCAAAACAATCAACAACCTACAACCCAATCTTCCCAATTACCAACTTTCCAACCAGCACCTTCTTTAAATACTTCTAAAAACACTCAATTAAATTATACTCCACCTCCTTTAGGACAATATAGTTTACCCTATGATTGGAGTTGGGGACCATAAATAAAAATAAATGAATCGTTATCAAAACATACCAAAAGAAAAAATTGACGGAAATGTAGTATACAAAACATCAAGATATCCGGAGATACCCTTATCACCAGATGATATTTATATATATACTACTCAAGGAGATAGACTTGATATATTAGCTCAGCAATTTTATAATGATAGTTCTTTATGGTGGATTATTTCTATAGCTAATACTAATAATGCCGGAACTAGTATATCCGTTAATTTACCTCAAAATAGTTTAATAGTTCCTGATGGAACCCAAATAAGAATTCCATCAGATTATGTTAGTATTATAAGAGATTTTAATTTAATAAACGCCTAATATGAATATAGTAGGAGAAGGAGTTGCTAAAGAAGTCCGAGGTCAAGTTGAACAAAGACAAAAAATTTTAGGTTCTGTAAATAGAGCTAATGAACAATTAACTTATCTTAATACTAGAACAGGATGGTGTCGAATGGTTTCTTCCGTAGATGTTGTTGATAATACAAATTCGAGAAATTTACCATACACAGGAACTGATTTAGCTAAAAATTTTGTTTTATTTAATGGAACTTCTATAGGACAAAACAAAATGAGATCAGGAGTATGGCCGGGAACTGGAAATTCTAACGATTATGCTTATGGATTAGGAGGAACAGATATGGGTTTAAAACCTATGCCTGGTATTATTTCTACTATTATAAAAACAGATAACCGAGGCTCATTAAAAACTGCTGAAATTAATATTGTAGCCCACAATAAACAACAATTCGATATTATTGATTTGTTATATATGAGATTAGGCTACAGTATATTAATAGAATGGGGTAGTTCCTCTTATTTTGATAACTCTGGAACATATATCCCAGATAATCCTTATAGCTTAACTGATAAATTTTTAACAGGGGCTATGAAATATAATGACTTTCCTAGCTTAATTGAAAAATACCGTTTAGATAGCAACGGTAATTATGATGCTATAGTTGGAAGAATATTAAATTTTAATTGGACTTTTACTAAAGATGGAACCTATGATATTACTATTATGGTTAAAAGTGTAGGCTCTGTTATTGAAAGTTTAAAAATGAATACGGCAAGTTCAACAACTAACTATGGTACCATTAACTCTCCTTTACCTCCTCAATTTTATGG
>Ga0208644_1003145_pt1 | contig 12928 bp, 23 predicted proteins | sample VirMetDEL_Nov_18_FD_184517 | JGI IMG/M metagenome (GOLD analysis project Ga0208644, IMG submission 184517) | Aqueous microbial communities from the Delaware River and Bay under freshwater to marine salinity gradient to study organic matter... | ecosystem: Environmental > Aquatic > Marine >... | reverse complement strand
TTGCTGCAGCGTTTTTTAATCTGTCAGCGGATATATCATCGTCAGAATCTACAATAGCTTCTTTGGCAACTTTAATCAGTTCTTCAACTGCTTTATGCCCAGCTTGGATTATATTCTTCTTCGTCTCCTTGATATTCATATTTGATTGTAATAAAATTTGATAGTAGTCTATATAGTTTCTGGCCGTCTATAATAAACTCATATTCTGAGCTTGGCCTAAAACCTATTAAATCGCCTTTGTTAACTGTACCATCAGTATGTTTTACAATACCAACTAAAGGCTTTTCTTTATCTACACTGTATTTGTCTGTAGATTTTACTGGCGCTACAAAACAATATCCTTTTTGTGCTTGCCATTCAGTATTTTTGTATAAGAATATTTGATCTGGTTGTACTAAGTATGTTTCTTCATCAATATAACCTCTACTATTCTTTTCTATACCGTGCTGGTTGTGCCACCTTCTAAATACATTGTGGTGTACTATAACCTTATCACCAATTTTTATATCTGTATCACCAACTGTAGGTATTGCTTTTACTATAGCTTCTCTACTAACGTACTGGTGGTTGAATATCTCTGTATTAACTATCAGTTCTTTACCTCCTATATCTTTTGTATTGTTGTATCTTGATTTCACTGGTGTTACAACAAAGTTGTAAACCGACTTCATTAATACTGCAGGTTATATTCTACAGATACAGCCATATTTTTGTTAAAGTCTTTCCAAGGCAAAACATCTTTACCTTTTCTAATATACACGCTGTACTTATTTTCTTCTTCTAAAATGTCACATATAGTATGACCACCATACACTTCTTGCCCAACGGCATAGTGCATGGCGTCATTCTTATAATCTTTTCCGATACTAATCTTCCGTATTAGCTTCGACATCTTCTACTTCTGTTATAGTACCGTCTTGTATATTAACGTTTACTTTACCATACTGTTCTTCAAGCTCTGCTTGAAACTTTGAAAGATCTTCTCTCATTTTAGATAAATCGTGAAGTACAATATGTTTTTGAGTTTCGATCTGTCCAACTCTAGTAGTTGCACCGTTCATTGCTCCTACAATTTCTTGTAGTGTTTTTAGTTGTTCGTCAGTTACTTTTAAGTCTTCTGTTTTTTTTGCCATTTTATTTAATTTAAGTTAATTTAATTTATAGAGATAACGCCTCTATTTGCGTTTTTTGTTCAGCTGATAATTCAGCTACAAAAGCTGGGATAGCCATTTTAATTCTTAAATGACCTTCGTTTCTATGAAGCGTATCAGCATCGTAGTTTTCTTCAGTTCTATCGTCTACCGCAATAGCTCTCATAGCTACTACAATATCGTAAGAGTTAAAAGCTGGAGCTACATCTGCTGCGTAGTCTCTATCATCTACTACTTCAGGAGTTTCTTCTGCCATAATTGTTTATTTATTTGTTATTATATAATTACTTGTTTTTCAGTTGTTTTACTTCCTCTGATAGCTCTTGTATAGCTTTTACTAGCACAGGAATTAATCTACCATATGTTGCTTCTAATTTATCAGGATTACTTTCATAAACTAATCTTGTATACTCGTCGTCAACTTCTTGTAAATCTTGCGCAATAAACCCTACGTCTTTTATACCTACTCTACTACCATCCCTCTTATCCCATTCAAACGTTACAGGCTTTAAAGATTCTAAAAACTCTAATCCATATGCGGAATCTTTAATATCTTTTTTATCTCTTTTGTCTGATAAAACAGTTATATCCACTTGACATCTTAACGCCCCTATATTACCATCACCTAATGTAATTTCATTATTAACACCTACAGCAGAAGCTGCAGCGTTATAACCTATTATAATATTGTTACTTCCAGTTGTAAGAGCGTCACCGGCTTGACTACCTATTAGAGTGTTTTGAGCTCCTGATGTTATTTCGTAACCGGCTTGATGACCATGCGCAGTGTTGTCATTTCCAGTTAAAACTCCATTACCAAATGAACCGCGACCAACAGCAGTTGTTCTAGCACTTGTTGTTGCAGCAAACATAGATCCATAACCTACAGCAGTACAATTATCAGTTTGTAAACTAGTCATACAATCACCACCTACAGCCACGTTGTTACTATCGTCTTGTAATGCATCTCCAGCTTTAGCACCAATTAGAGTATTATTAACCCCTGTTGTCATTGAGTACCCAGAGTTGAAACCTACAGCCACATTATGCCCATTCCCACCTGCGTTTAAATTAGCTAGAGAATTATGACCAATTGCTACGTTTTCACCGTGCGTGGTTTCGCTTGTTAAAGCTTGATAACCTATAGCTACATTTTTTGAACCAGTGTTTAAAGCATCACCAGCAAGCCCTCCTATAACTGTATTTTGAACTCCTGTTGTTACCGTAATACCAGCATTATATCCTATTGCCACGTTATAAGCGTCAGATTCTGCGTTTTGATTTGCTAGAGTGTTATAGCCAATAGCAACATTTCTACCAGTTGTGTCTTCTAAACTTAAAGAATTATACCCTAAAGCTACATTATAAGAACCAGTAGTAATAGCATCACCTGCTAAACCACCCATTATTGTATTTCTAATACCTGTTGTCATTGCTTCACCAGCTTTAAATCCAACAGCAACGTTATAAGCATCGGCGTCTGCATTTAATGTTGCTAATGAACTATAACCAACAGCCACGTTTCTTCCATGTGTATCTTCTGCTTGTAAAGCACGAGAACCTACAGCTACGTTATAACTACCTTCAACTAAAGAATCACCTGACAAACCACCAACTAAAGTATTCTCAATACCTGTTGTTATGTCGTGACCTGCTTCAAATCCTACAGCTACATTATAAGCATCAATATCAGCGTTTTGAGCAACTAAAGCCTGATAACCTACAGCTACATTTTTACCATGCGCATCTTCAGAAGATAGAGCTCCATAACCTAAAGCGGTGTTATATGATCCTTCAACTAAAGCATCACCCGCTAAACCACCAATTAAAGTGTTTCTAGTTGCAGAAGTTGTTGCTTGTCCAGCTTGGTAACCTACAGCTACATTATAATCTCCTGTTGTAACGCCAGTTCCCATACTTAAACTACCTAATGAAGTATTGAATTCACCAGTTGAAGCGTTAAGTTGTGATTTACTACCAACAGCAGTGTTGTGTCCATTACTATCGCCATCATTATAATCTTCAAGAGCTAGATAACCAACAGCTGTGTTAAAGTCAGATGTTGTAGCCGTGCTTAAAGCACCTTTACCAATAGCTACATTATTATAACCAGTAGTTAAAGCATCTCCAGCTAGTCCACCAATTAAAGTGTTATTTACACCTGTTGTCATTAATCTACCAGTTTGATAACCTACAGCTACATTATATGCATCTGCATCAGCGTTTAGTGTTGCTAAAGCCTCATGCCCTACAGCTACGTTAAAACCATACGCGTCCTCAGTAGTTAAAGCTCTATACCCCAACGCTACGTTATTACTACCTGTGGTAAGAGCATCACCAGCTAATGCCCCAACGATTGTATTTAATGTACCTGAGTTAATTGCGCTACCAGCGGCATAACCAACAGCTGTATTATAAGCTAATTGATTTGCCGTACTACCATCACCAACTAACGATTCTAAAGCAGCTGTACCAATAGCTACGTTTCTATCTGTTAATATATTTGTTAATAAAGCATTTTGTCCTACAGCAACATTTCTAGTACCAACAGTAGTAGCACCAAGAGCAGCATATCCTAAAGCTGTATTATAACCACCAGTAGTTAAAGCATCTCCAGTTAAACCACCAATTAAAGTGTTGTTTGTACCTGTTGTTACTGAAAAACCAGCGTTATAACCTACAGCTACGTTGTAAGTGTCTGAATTGCTAGCAGGTTGCATTGATGTTAAAGTATTGTTTCCAACAGCTACGTTTTTAGCAGCATTTTGCCCTGAAGCCATTGCAGCATAACCTATAGCTGTATTATGACTGCTAGTGTCTTCTGTAGACAAAGCTGCATAACCTAAAGCTGTACTATTATGACCTGACGTAAGAGCATCTCCAGCAAAACCTCCTATTAAAGTATTCTGAAAACCTGATATCACCGCAGAACCAGCGTTATAACCTACAGCTACGTTGTAAGTGTGAGAGTCAGATCTTTGACTAGTTAAAGCTAAATAACCTACAGCAACAGTTCTACCTGTTGTGGTCTCTGCAGATAAAGTACCATAACCTAAAGCAACGTTGTTGCCACCTTCTGTTAAAGCGTCTCCAGCCAGAGCACCAACGATTGTATTTAATGTACCTGTTGTCATTAGAGTACCAGCGTTATAACCCACAGCAGTATTCGCACCAATACCACCAACATTTAAAGTTTTTAATGCTTGATAACCTATAGCAGTGCTTCTACTACCCGAGTCTATTGCACTTAAAGTATCATATCCCACGGCTACATTTTCACCTCCAGTAGTAAGAGCATCACCAGCCATAGCACCTATTAAAGTATTTTGAACACCTGATAATAGTAGATGACCAGAATTATAACCTAAGGCAACATTATAACCATCACCATCGTAATTTAATGCGGATAAAGAATTACAACCTATAGCCACATTTCTTCCACCAGTATCTTCTGTAGTTAAAGCACGGAAACCTACAGCTGTATTTGAACTACCCGTTGTTAAAGCGTCACCACCTTGAGCGCCTATTGTAACGTTACTTGCACCTGAGTTAATTGCGCTACCAGCAGCGTAACCCAACGCAGTGTTATTATCACCAGTAGTAATAGCATCCATAGCAATAAAACCATAAGCTGTATTTCCAGCAGCAGTACTATGAGTTCCAGATACATCATGTGTGTACATTGAGTTGTTTCCAGCGTCAGAAAAGAAAGGTATGCCGTTAAAAGAAGTTGCGGACAAAGCTCCGGCAGATGTAATAGTCATCGCCGCAGCATTCTCTGAAACAGAAAACAATCTGAGCGATCCTGCTGATCCATTATCAAAATCAATTCTTGGAGTAGTTTGAGATAATATAACATCATCGCTAACCGTTGCTTTACCTGTGACTGTTATACCAGTAGATGTTGTTGCTAGTTTAGCAGCGTTATCATAATAAAGAGTAACACCAGCATTTGCAGCACAAACAACAGCATTTTCCGTGCTGTTTGTTCTTAAAAATAAATCCGAACTTTGTATTATCAAAGAACCAGTACCACCATCATCTATATAACTATTACTACCATCGTGGTATATTTCTAGGTCAGCAGCTCCACCAAATCTAGCTTTAGCATTATCACCAAATAATATATGTTTGTGTGATATAGTTTGCAAACCGCTACCATCTAAAGTTAAGTAAGCAGTCATAGCCCCAGAGCCGTTGTCTCCTTTTAATACTAAGTCACCGTCAGCAATAGGGTTTTGAATTATTGTAGTATTTATTACGTCTATATAGGTTGATGCCCAATATTTACTTGCTGTTCCTAAACCTCCTTCACTGTCCGCTCTAGGGACTATATTTGGTGTTGCCATATTTTAATTTTTTATTTGTATTTTTTATATTTTTTTAAATGTCTAAAGGTATTAGATCGCCGTTACCATCTATATCCCAATAACCCTCATCACCGGGTACTGCTTCAGGCGTGTAATCAACGCCATCTAAATCCCAGCTGTCATGAACGTCAACTACACTTCCACTCGCCAAAGGTTCTAAACAATTTTTTGTATCCACAATAATTGTATCCCAGAAATAATCTTCAATAACAACCGCAGTTGTTGATGACATAAGATTATCACCTAACCCTAATCCTAATTTACCTGGCATTAGTAACCGTAATAAACTATTACCTGACTAGTAGCTGTAGCCGAAGTGTTTAATGTAACTGCTTTCCACCTTCCGTAAATAGTTATACCTTTTGGAAAAACATCGCTAGTACCAACAGCATCACTATTTGCACCGTTAGAAGCTGCAATATTTGCTGTTGTACCAAACGAATTTGTTTCAGCATTACCAGTAGTTGTGTTTATTGGTCCTTTAAATGTAGCATCTGTAGGAAGTTCTTGTGTTAAAAGTGTAAAAGAAGTATCTTGAATGCAAGTTATTGCTACTATAACTTTACCAGCTGGAGGCGTTAAAGCACCAGCGTCATCTAAATAACCACTACCTAATTGGCCTAAAGCTATATCACTACTCATATTATATCCCATATTTTTTTATTTTTTTGATTTTTCAAATGATCGCCCGCCAAAATAAGCACCGATCACTGTTATTAATACTAATTGTAAAAGATCTACATACGAGTCTTTTACGTTAAAACTTAATTTACCTGCGTCTATAAATATTAATAGCATTGTACATACAACTAAAAATATTAATACTAAAGGTCTTACATTTTTGCTTAACCACGAATCAGAGTTCATATCTGCGTTCCAGCGAGATGTAACGTTCTTTTCCATCTCTATTTCGTAATTAGCTATTATTTCTTTTATCTTAGCTTGTGCTGCTAGCTTTTCATCTTTAGAAGTGTGTAAGCTATCTAAAACTCCACCAACACCTTTTACTAAGTCTGCTGCGCCTGAGCTAAATATTTTACCTAACACTCCCATATTTAGTAACCTCCACCTTCACTTGCACCACCACCTCTACTTCTACCACCACCAGAATCACCTTCTCCGGAAGCTTCTCCACTAGACTCTTGCTCACCGGGTCTTTCTGTAGCTCCTTCACCATCACCACCACTTTCACCACCAGTAGTTCCACCACCATTACCACCAGTAGTTCCACCACCTCCATTAGTGCTAGTTATACCAGCTGCAGCAGTTTTCATTTGTTGTGCTGACACAATATTAACAACACCACCTATCATTGCTATTTGTATTTCAATATGGTTGTTACCTCCCATATAACCAAGCTGTCCTAGAACTTCATGCTCGTGATACCCTGTTAAGCCATATTGCTCTGCCCAAAGCTCTGCTTCTGCTATTGTTGTAAATAGTGGTACTTTATCTATGTGTGTTATTAAACTCATTTCTTTGCAAATTTTTCTAAACCAGCTATACCAAAGCATCCTAGCACTACTAATACAAACGAATCATATACAAATTCATTTATAGCTAAGTCTCTGCCTAACCAACCTGTTAATAAATCTAACACCATAACCATACACATAATAATAAAAGCTATTGCTCCTATTATAGATTTTTCGTTATAGTTGTTATCGTCTTTAAATATCTTCATATGTTTGCTGTTCTTTCCCAAGGAAAATCATCACCGGCTTCTTTCCACTGACCATCTACTTTAATCATATCTTTACCATTAATAGTTTCTCTTGGGTATGTTACACCGTCGTAATACACACTATCATCGTTATAAGCTAATTTACCTAACTTCATATCTGTAGCATGTCTCATTTCATGTAGTAGCACTTGTCTTTCCATTGGGCTATTAACTGCTATTTCATCACTAATAAATATACTACCGTCCATATTAGCTTCACCTAGTATACCTTCATCTAGCTTTTTTCTTATAACAGGATTACCAGACACAGATGCATCGTAAGTTTTAAAACTTAACTTTTTATTAATGTTACCACCTCTAGCTACAGGTTGTGATGCTTTACCTAGTTTAAACCCCATTATTTCTCACCGCATTTTTTAGATGGATTACCTACTTGTCTCCAGTCTTGTTTAACCCAAGTCTTTAAACTACCACCACTACTAGTACCTTTTACATTACTTTTACTTGATCTTTTGTACTTACCTGCTTTACCCGCAGCCCTTTTAGCACGTATTACTTTTTGTCTTTCAGCTTGACTCATGCTAGCAATTTTAGCTTTAGGCAGACATACTTTTTTAGTACCTCCGCCTTTAGCTGATGTGCGTTTAACTTTTTTTAAAGGATTACGCTTTTGTACGTACATTTACTTTTTCTTCTTCATTTTCATTTTCATTGCAGAAACTTTCTTCATCATCATAGCTGACTTTTTCATCATAGCCATAGATTCTTTTTTCATTTTAACTGCAGCTCCTTCTTTCTTTTTAATCTCAGCAACTAAAGCTGGGTTTAAATTTTTTTCTTGTTTAGCTGTAATTTTCATTGGAGCTTTTTTCATCTTTGCCATTGATTTTTTCTTCATTTTTGCAGGAGCTTTTTTCATTTTGTTTTATTTTTTATTTTTAAAATATTCTTTTTGTTTTGTGTTTAACATATTTACATTTGATTTATTACCATACCATTTTTCTTTTTCTTCTATATTTTTAAAAGTTGGTAGTATACCTGTTTTTCTAGCGTAAGCGTTAAACTCTGTATTTCTAGCTATTTTTTGCTCGCGATTTGTGTTTTGTTTTGCTGGTGAATTTTTCATTAGCTTAGCTATTGAAGATTTCATTTTAAATGGTGCGTTCATATTCTATTCTTTATATGTTTATACATTGAGTTACCTAATTGCTCGCCCATCTTACTATCAGACTTATAGTGAGCACGAGCAACTCTACGACTATAAGATATATTTTCACCTGTCTTTACAAATGCAGATTTTGCTTTTGGATATTTATCACCTAGCACTTTTGCTATTAACGTTCCTTGAACAGAGTGTCCAGAAGGATATGATTTAGTCTTCATAGAAGACATTTCGTAGTTAGGTAAACTTTTGTCTAACTGTTTAGGTCTAGGCCTGTTGAAGTGCTTCTTTAATTCTAAGATTACAGGTGCAGAGTCTTTTATTAACTTTGCAGCAACTTTTTTATCATAATCTTCTATATTGTTATCTTTAGCAGTCTTAGCAAATGCAGACTCTATATTATCAAACTTTTTTACAAAAGATTTGTTTAAAGGTATTTTTTTAAGTTCTTTTAACTCCTGAGCAGTATCAAAGCTACTATCACTAGGTGGCTTCATTTTTTTAAATGAACTTATATCAAAATCTTTTAACACTTTCCTTTTTTCTGAGTTCTAGATGCCCACATATTAGCATACGCACTAGGGTACACTTTAAACTTTCTTCTTGCTGCAGCTTTACAACTAGCGCTAAGCTTAGCTAATGCTGGTGATTTTTTTAATTTATTTGGATTTCCTTTACCACCGTCAGCTTTACTAGCATGAACAGCTTTTCTTTGTGCATCACTTACGTATCCCATATTTATTTATTTATTAACATTTCCACCTGCGTCTAGCTGCTTTACCACGTTCTCCTGTCCAACCTTTTGATCTTGCACAAAATGATTTTCTACGCTTAGCAGCTTTACTACCAGGTTTAACTTTACCAGTAACTGCAGTCTTTAATTTACTGCCTGGGTTTTTAGCTTTATATTTTCTAACACCTGCAGCTGTCATACCAGCTCCTTCTTTAACTGTTCTAAAATTACGACTTTTACCTTTAGTAGTTTTTCTTACATCAGGCTTTCTCTTAGCTAAAGGTGAATCATCATTTCTTCTGCGTCCACAACTAGTAACAGGAAAAGGGTTACCGTCTTGAACGAAACCCTGTGTCTTATTAAACATCTTGTTTTGCATTGGTGATCCTGGCATTATCTATCTTTATCTTTTATCATATCATCTATAGCTTTATTATAAACTTTATCTGTATATGATTTGTTATTATAGAATATGCTTCTATCTGAGGTAGGCATATCTTCTTCGCCTAATAGTATACGATATATTCTATTTATTAATTGTTTACATCGGTAAGATGTTTTGTACACACTATACTTAATAGTAGTACGATTTCTATGTCTCCAAGTATCTATCCAACCATCTTGTCTAAGCCTGTCCCACCTGGCTTTATCCCAAGAAAATGTATATACTCCGTCCATGAAATCTTTTCGTGTGAATCTTCCTTCACAATCTAAATAAAATAATAATTCAAGGTCTGCGTCTAAAATCCCGTAAGTCTTACAAGCCCACTTACGTGTGAGCCTGTAATACTTAAGGATATTCATGTCACGCAAATCTTGCGCGGTTAATCTCAATTACTATTAAGCGTCAAGCGAAATAGTACAAGATAAAACGTTTGGATGTACAAAAGTACTGTTCACATCGTCACAAACAGTGATAATACCATCAGAGTGTGGTCCACCGTTTATAGCTTGAACAAGACCTTTAAATACATCTAACTCTTTATCAGCTGTACAAGTTAATGTAGCAAATGTTCTTTTGTCTTCAGTAGCGTTAGGACCTAAAGTGTTTTCAAAATTTACAATTACTGTTGCGTCAGCAGCTACTGTAATACCAGTTAGTCTTGAAACAGGCATGCACATAGCGTCATCAGCGGCGTCGATAAAAACTAAAAATTTTTCCATTTTGTTTTGTTTTAATAATTAATAATTAGGTTAATTTGCGATCTTAAGTTTAAGGCTTAAGGTTTTTGGTTTATGTCTAATCTATCAATACCACGTCGCCTGAGCGAATTACGTGATATAGAGTTTCTTTGTACTGAACTCCGTGCCCAGCATGTTTGTCGTAGTAAACAACATCTTTGTTGTTTATCCCTTCTACAAGGTTACCAACAGATATTACGTTAGCCTTTATATACCTATTGTCTTCATCTATATCTTCTGTAAGTATAAGCCCACCAACTTTCTTTGGCCCTTGCTTTATTTTTTGTACTATTATATAATTATTAACTGCCTTCATTTGTTCGCATGTTTGAAATTATACAATCAGCGGATATAATAGTAGTTACAACACTTACCGCATTTTTAAGTGCTGACTTGGTAACAAGTACTGGATCTATAATACCACGCTTAATCATTTCACATGTATTTCCATTTGTTACATCTATTCCTTTACCATCTGTAGGTTCTACAGCTTCAAGTATACCAGCATTATCTAATATAGTCTGGTAAGGTGCTTTAATAGCGTTAAGTAGTATTTCTTCACCCCAACCATTTGCTTTTATTTCTTGAGCTGCATTTAATAGTGCAATACCACCACCTGGAACTATACCTTCTTTCAAAGCTGCTTTAGTAGCATATATTGCATCTTCAACTCTATCTTTCTTTTCTTTTAATTCTACCTTAGAAGCAGCACCTACTTTGACCATACCTACTTTACCTGACAGCATAGCCAGTCGATCTTGAATTTTTTTCTTTATATACTCGTTTTTTTCCTTTTTTATAGCTTTTCTAACGTTTTCTATACGGTCAGATAAGTCTTCACCAAGATCTATAGTAGTTATTACAGTATTTTTGTCATTTGTAACAGCTTTTTTAGCTCTTCCAAGGCAATCAACAGTAATTAAATCCATATCATCACCTAATTCTTCGTTTATTACTGTAGCACCGGTTAAAAATGCTAAATCTTGTATTGTATCTTGCTTAGTAGGACCAAAGCCTGGTAAGTCTACAATATTTACCTTAATATTACCCTTTACTTTGTTCATCATAAGGGCTGATTTTAGCTGTTGGTCAACTTGTGCTACTATAAGTAGCTCTTTTTTGTGTTTTATAACATGTTCTAGTATAGGTTGTATCTTACGTATGTTAGGTATTTGGCTACCTACGATCAAAACTAACGGTTCTTCAAGTATAGCTTCATGCTTTTCAGTGTCTGTAACAAAATGTGGTGACGTTATACCACAATCAAACTGCACACCATCAACTATATCAACATAAGTATCTTCAGTTTCTGATCCTTCCATGAACACGACACCATCTTTACCTACTTTAGTGTAAGCTTCTGAGATAATACTACCTAATTCAGCATCGTTATTACAACTTATAGTGCTAATGTCTTTTAACATGTTACCTTTTACATCTATAGCTGTATCTGTTAAGTATTTGTTTACTTTGTCAAGCGCTGAATTTATACCTTGTTTAATAAATCTTATAGAAAGCTCTGCATATTGCTCTTTTTGTACTTCCTTAATCAGTGCTTCAGCAAGGACGGTAGCTGTAGTAGTACCATCACCTGCTTCTTTCACTGTGTTTTTAGCGGCTTCTTTAATAAGAGTAGCTCCGAGGTTTTCAACCGGGTCATATAAGACAACAGATTCTGCTACTGTTACACCGTCTTTTGTAATGACCGGGTTGCCTCTAGCATCTTCGTATATTACACACTTTCCAGATGCTCCTAGAGTAGACTTCACAGCTTTCGCTAATTTATCTACACCCGCAATTATTTTACTTTTAGCTTCATCACCAAAGTTTAATTCTTTGATGAGTTCACTGGGTTGGTTATATTCCATTTAATTAAATTTAATTTGATTATATACTATTCGAATGTTTTGATTACTTTAGGCCCTGCTGATGCTTCAATCTTTTTAGCAAAGTGATCGATGCTACCATCAATTGCTGCTTCAGCGCCTTCAATAGTCTCTCGCCTAGTTACATCGTGCCATGTACTTTCTACTTCATGTTTGCACTCTGTTTGAAAAAATCCATTTGGCAGTTGGGTAATTCTCCAGTTAGCTTTATTAGCTAAGTGTTTCCACTGCTGTATTTCTTTTTCACTTGGTTTTTGGTTGTACGTTGCCGTACTCTTGTAATATAAATAAGTCATAGTTTATTGGTTTTATTTTGGTTAATATTGACTTGGTATAGGGTATCTCCCTATTCTGTTCTCGTGCCGTTACCGAAATTGCCACGATTATTTCTTATTGAAACCCTTTTTAATCCACCAGATTTAGTGTGATGCAGATCTGAATCTGATCTCTGTCCGATGCGTTGGTTCTGTGCTTTCTTAGCCTTACGAGCAGGAGTTTTTGCAAACTCTATATCTCTCTTTTTTTTAGCAGCAGCCGCTTTAGGACTTAACTTTTGTTTTGTTAACTTTACTGGTGATGATTTCATAGTAGATATAATTACATAGTAAATCAATTATTTAAAAGTAGGACAATAGCCTGTTACTAGTATACTATAACTACCTAATGTCCACATAAAAACACGTTGTAAATATTGGGGTGTAGTGTTGCCCCCCTCCACCCACCGTACCCACTCTGTACAAAACGCGTTTTGTACAGAGTG
>Ga0208644_1003143_pt1 | contig 12933 bp, 17 predicted proteins | sample VirMetDEL_Nov_18_FD_184517 | JGI IMG/M metagenome (GOLD analysis project Ga0208644, IMG submission 184517) | Aqueous microbial communities from the Delaware River and Bay under freshwater to marine salinity gradient to study organic matter... | ecosystem: Environmental > Aquatic > Marine >... | reverse complement strand
ATAAGTTGAATTGTCATCCAGAGGATACTAATAACCCCAGCCGCACCAGCAATAATTAACCCACCTGCAAAGCAAGCCTCAAAAAACGCCTGCTGGCGCATACGCTGGTCTTGAATAGCTTTAATGCGTTGCTCACGAATCTTGCGCCTAATGTTGTAGAACTCGCGCAGACCGTCCATACCAAGATGGCAAAGGCCACCGTAAAGGAACTGGTGCCGAATGTCTGCTTCCATTTCACGCAACTTTACCTTTGCGGCGTAGGCATCAAAGGCTTGTTTGGTGTCATCGCCAAAGTTGAGCTTCTTAAAAAGCGGTGGTTTCTTAGGTTTATCGGATACTTGCTCAAGTACATCAGCGGCTTGCGCCCAAGCAGACAGTTGGCTCCAAACGTCGGAAACCTCCCTTCCTACTTCGACAGCCTTCTTGATGCCACCCCAAATGGTTGAGATGGTGGCGAGTGCAGTGATTGGATCCATTCACGGGTTTTTAGGGTTGGCTTGCTTGGAGTTGCGCCTGATATGCCGCTATAACTTCCTCTGTCCAGACTGTGTTTGCAATAGCCGCAACCTGTGCTGGTTGGCCTGTGAGGTCTTGACCGGGGGTCAATGAAGTTCTGTGATAAGTCTTGGTGAGTTCTACACCGTCCTCGATGATCTTTGTTGCTTCACGGTAAAGAATAATTCCGTTTTCTGAAACTGTGATTTGGTCTACTACTACTTGTTTCTCAATTGCCATTTTGTTTCCTTTCGTTAGAGTCCATCTGCATCAGTCCAATGCAGATAATTAACCTACTGTATAAACTAGAGTTGCCCGAATTTCAGAACCGTTTTTTAATGCCGCTGGAGTTGGGCCAGTAGTTTGCACCGCATTTGAAACATTGAAAAAATAAATATATGTTCCATTTGGTTGCACTAATCCAGTCATTTGCGCTGTAGAGGTTCCGTAGGCTGTAAAACCGTCCAGATTACCTATGGCAACCGAGTCTACATAATTCCCGCTATTGTCTTTTGATGTAAAAGGTAGGCCACGCACCTGTAAAAAACCTGATGTTGGGCCAGCAGAGACCGCACTACTTGCGACGATTTCAAACGCCGCTTTTACAATATTGCCAACCTTTGTATAAAAACCAATTTGAAGGGCATAAGTTAAAACAATTGTTCCGTCACTTGACCCATAAGTGGGAGTCCAAGTCCCTTCCTCATAATCATCCAGCGTGTTTGCGTCTGAAGATGCGTGTGTGGGCCATGTGTTAGGAAAGGTGATGCCAGCACCAGAAGCGGCAGGGGTTGCCGCACCTACGCCAATAGTGGTTGCAAAACTACCGCCTGTCGTACTTAGTTTTGGTGCAAGGTTCGCTAGGTTGCGAGGAATAGCCATGATTAAACCCCTGCCGCTTGTTGTAGCGGTGTCAAATCCTCAGTCGTCCAAAAGTCTTTCGCAAGCATGATCTTTAAGTGTTCAACATTGCGATCAAGACAGTCAGCCCATTCTTCATCACTCATGCCCTCTGGTTGACCAGCATTGATAAGGTTTACCGAGTCCATAGCGGCAGAATAATGTTGTGCGATTTCTTCTTGAGTGAGTTCCATTATTGTCCTTTCAATGTGTCAATTTCAGCTTGGAGTGCATCGCATTTTGCGGAGAGTTCTTTAATGGCGTTGACCATGTGCCACAAAACATTATCAGAATCAACCGATAGAACACCCGTGGATTCTTCTTTCACGCAATCAGGACAGACCTGTTGAATCTCTTGGGCGATAACACCGAGTTGAACGCCAGACTTTTTAATTGCACAAGTTGGGTCAAGCTCTGTGATTTCTTCTTCTGTGCGGTATTCAAAGTTGCGAACACGCAGAGCATTGATCTTTTCTAATCCCTCTATGTTATCAACGATGTTCTTCTTAAGACGCTGATCGGAAGTGGTAGACCATGACGATGAGTTGTTGCCTTGATACATTCCACCAGTACCGGGCTTGATAAAGCCCGTGTTATCACCTTTACCAATTGCGGTTGCGTCGCTAACGATAACGATTTGATTGTTTCCACCGCCTGTAGATGTTCGTGAATCAAGACCAATTAGGACATTGCGACTGCCTGTAGTTGGCCCAGTAAATTCGCCAGCACTTCTGCCGATTAAAGTGTTCTCATTTCCAGTTGTAAGAATTAAGCCAGCACCACGACCCACACAAACATTGTTTTGACCAGTTGTAATATACGTTCCTGATGAATTGCCAAGAGCGACATTACCGACACCGCCATTGACAGAGGCTAACGAACCCTTTCCAACGGCAACATGATCGCTACTGGTTGTATTGGAGCCTAAAGCACTTACTCCAATTGCCGTATTGTTCAAGCCAGTTGTATTAGCATCCAACGCCTGATAGCCAAGCGCAGTATTGTCATAGCCTGTGGTGTTGTTGAGAAGGGCTGAATTACCTAATGCGGTGTTATTAATTCCAGTTGTGTTTTCAAATAGTGCGCCATAACCAATAGCGGTTATCCCACTAGCAGTGCTTTTAGCGGCGGCGTAAGCGCCAAATGCGGAGTTATCATTTGCTGTTGTGTTTGCGGATAGTGCATCCCGACCAAATGCGGTGTTTGCGCTTCCAGTCGTATTCGCATCTAACGCCAAATAACCAACCGCAGTATTGCCTGCGCCTGTGGAGTTTAGATTAAGTGCGGCATAACCAACTGCGGTGTTGTTAGAAGCGGTACTTGAATACAGAGCGGCATAACCAACTGCTGTATTGTTTGCCCCAGTTGTTATACTATCTAGCGTTCCCCATCCAAATGCTGTGTTATAAGAGCCTGTAGTTAATTGCTCAAGCGCCCAATAACCAGCCGCAGTATTGTAAGAAGCAGTTGTACTTGCTGTCATTGAGCTAGCACCAACAGCTACATTTTGAAAACCAGTCGTATTCGCATCCAACGCCCGATAGCCCACAGCGGTGTTATTCGTACCCGTGCTGTTATCGTTCCCTGCCTCAAACCCGACAAAGACATTGTTTACACCCGTGTTGACTGCGCCAGCACCAGAGCCAACCGCAGTCAGATAAGGTGAAGCCGAGTCAATCTCAAGCCCTGCCACCGTGGAGTAAGCCAACGCAGTAAATATGTCTCCTGATGCCGCACCAGAAGCTAGAACCACCGTGGTTCCGTTTGTAGCCGTGTAATCCGCAGACGCAAGCAACGCACCGTTCAAGTAAACACTAAGCTGGCCTACCGTGTAGGTAACAGAGAATGTAGTCTGAGTAGCCGTAGCAGTAATCTGTGTAACTGTGACTGAAGTGCCGCCACCACCGCCACCAGTAGCAGGTGTGATCCATGACAAAACGCCAGAACCGTTTGTCTTCATAACCTGACCATCAGTACCATCAGCGTCAGGCCATGTCCATGTGACATCGGTAGCAATAGTCGTTGGAGCTTGAAAAGCTACATAATTGGATTCATCCGAATCAGCAAACTTAAGGTCATCACCAATCGTCTTATTGGTAAGTGTTGCTGTATTTGCGTCCGTTAAAACGTCTCCGGGCAAGACTAGTGACGATAAAGTTGCCATGTTTTACTCCTCAATTGCCATCCAAGATGTTGTGGTTTCATCCCATTGATAGCGTTTTGGTGGGTCGCCTGTGCCAGCATCTTCAGGCATATCGACAGGTGCTTTCCAAAGACAAGTCTGCTCATCCAGTACCCAGCTATTGAAAGTCTTGGGCGGGATAAACGCATCACGGATAGCGTCATACATATAACCGATTCCAGCATAGTTCTTGCGAAACGCTTTGCTTTGATCGGCAGACGGTTGACCGTCGGGTCCGTAGTGAACGCCACCACGGGTGTTGTAAGAAGTGCGGCGATAAATCCACCCGTCATGGGCTAATTCATCTTCACGGTTCTCATCGTCATCACGACCAACGGTGACGAAGTCTACGATTCCATTTTTAATACGAGCGAAGTGTGCCAAGTTGATTCTCCTTACTTAAACGGTTTGCCGGTGATCCAGCTTACTAACGAATAACGGGTTCCCTGCGTAACAGGCTTAACCTCATGCAAAACATAACTGGGGAACAAAGCAACAAAGCCTTGGTCCTTCTTCATCACTTCAGCCTTGTCACCCAGATACAAACACAAGTCACCGCCCTTGTAGTCTTCAGGTTCTGAGAGTTGCAAAGTGAAAGACAGTTTGCGGATCAGAGTGCCGGGTGCTGAGTCAATGTGCCGACCATACTTTCCACCGGGTGCTGAGTACTTAGTAAACTGAAAGCCCTCGGTTGCACCAAACAGATCGAACTGAAAGAACCTGCCGTTTAGATCCATGATGATGTCGGTCAAACGCCTGTATGCCCAGTCAAGATCGTCCGATGGGTAGAGCCATGCGATCTCCGACTTCCGCACCTTTTGTGCTTCTTCACCACGAGTCTTGGCTTGACGCTGAGTCCTGTCATTGCCGATCTCGATGATGCGCTCACACTCCTCCTTGGTAAATGCTTTTTCCCAGTAGGCCCATGAGTGAACGGGGTCGAGGTTGAAAGCCCAAGCAGGGTTTGGTGTCTGCCGCTCCTCTGGTGCGGAGTGCATGGGTATAACTTCTGCGGTGTTGTTCATGAGAATGTGACCGTTTCGTTAGTGGTTGTAGTTTCTGTGACTGTGTAGATGTTGTAACCAGCAACTGCTGTGGACAGGGTGTTAGTAACACCACCCGAGAATGTCGCCGTGCGAGTGTCAGGGATCTTGATGATAACTACGCCAGAGCCGCCTGCACCCCCTCCAGAATAAGAGTCATAGCCGCCACCGCCGCCACCACCTCGATTGGTCGTTCCGCTTCCTGCCGCTGGTCCACCTGATTGTTTTCCATTGCCTCCGACACTAGAGCCTCCCGTTCCTGCCGAGGAAGCACTACCGCCGCCGCCCCCACCAGAATAGAAAAGCGAGGAACCTGAAATCGATGACGAAGTTCCAGTACCGCCGTTTCCACCTGCCGCTGAAATATTTCCTCCAACCCCACCCGAACCACCGCCGCCTCCAGCATGATTAACACCATTTGTATTTGATCCCGACCCTCCATTACTACCTTGTGATGGACTTCTGTATGGTGAATTCCCTGTCCCGCCAACTACTTGTGCGGCGGTTCCTCCGCCATGGGACATACCGCCACCACCGCCTGAGCCTCCGGGCGAACCGGGTGAAGGTGAGGCAGTAGCGTTGTATCCGTTCCCGCCACCACCGCCAGTAGAAATGATGGATGCGAATTGTGAATCTGAACCACTTGGGCCAAGACCATTCGGGCCAGCACTACTAGCACCACCAGCACCAACAATTACTGGATAGGCCTGACCAACTGTTACTGGTAATGCAACAGTATTGTCTGAAGTTAAAAAGCCACCTGCGCCACCACCACCTGCAGCGACTGGCCCACCACCCCCTGCACCTCCACCTGCAACCACAAGGTACTCAGCAAGGAAAGCGTTGGGGTAGAACGTCACTGTCTCAGCAGTTGTCGTGGTCTCCTGAACCTCATAAATGTTGTAGCCAGACACAGAGTAAGCACGGGCCATAACACCACTTGAGAACTCTGCGGCAACATAATCGGGTACTCGGAGAACTACGACACCAGAGCCGCCGTTACCGCCATCTGCTAGGTTTCCTCCATCTGATCCACCGCCGCCACCACCACTACCTGTTAACGATGTGGCGTTGGTTCCAACAGCACCGTTTGCACCGCCGGCACCACCACCACCGGCACCGCCAGTGCCTGCTGGATTTGAATAATAAACACCGCCACCACCGCCACCCGCCCGTTGGGTAGAAGATCCAGTGATGTCTGAGTAAACACCAGCACCGCCATTACCGCCTGAATTGCTCGTTCCATCTAAGCCTATTGCGTTTGCACCGCCGCCGCCGCCTTTGCCGTAGTCGGATGACCCAAATCCAACACCACCAGCATAACCTTGACTCGTAGTGCCACTGCCATTTCCAGTTGTTGCAGCCGAGCCACCACCAGACCCGCCGGTTGACGCTGTAGAAACAAACCCAGCACACCCACCTCGGCCACCGCCAATGGAAGTAACTGTTGAAAAAACAGAGTTACTACCACTCCCAGAGTCAGTAGACCCAAATACACCTTTATTGCCGCCAGCACCTACTGTGACTGTGTAAGCAACACCCGTTGTAATTGTCAGAGCAGATTCAATCGCACCGCCGCCGCCAGAAAGTTTAGGTAAAGGGGTAGGGCCAGACGATGTGTAGTTGGTACGGTAACCACCTGCACCGCCGCCACCACCTAAAGCACCACCCCCACCACCACCAGCGATGACGAGGTACTCTAGTGGGACAGAGACAGTGGGCCAGTCACCGCCGAGCAAAGCCTTAGTTATTTCGTTTAGGCTCCAGATACCCGAAGCCGACGATTGGGTTGGGTATGCCATTAGCTAATCTCCTCCCAAGAGCAGGTCACCACGATCTTGTTCGCAGTCCCCGCCGTGGCACCAATTGACCGATCTTCAAGCAGGTAGAACGATGTGTTCTTGTCGATAATCACCACCGAGGAATCCGCAGGAACCGTGATCGTTGACGCTATCGCCGTACCGGTTCCACCAAGGTCATCTTCAGGAAAGATCTTGATTGTGATGTCGTAGTTGTTGGAACCATCCACGTTAGCGGCGATGATTGAGTTCACCTTAAAAACCCTGTTAGGGGTTGATGTTTGATTGTTGATTAACGCCGTGGCAAACGGATCTGCCGTTGACGTAATCAGGTTGCTTGAGGTGTTACCGTAGATTGCGGTGACGTTAACAATATTTGGGTTAGCCATAATTTTTCCTTATCCAAAAACGATAGCCATGGCGATGGCCTTACCTGTTGTGATTCCGCCTGTTTGGGTAATACCTGCTTGAACATAGATATGCCAAGTCGTCCCATCATAAATAAAGGTTATTGAAACACCTCCAATATCACAGGTAAGATTTTCTCCTACCCCCTCAATCGTAGAACCATTTCTTCCGATTGTAAGATTGTTTGTGCCCCAATCAGCACCGTCTGCCACTACAACAACATCGCCAACAGAGGGAGTAGCAGGTAAAGTTAAGGTCCATGAACCGCCTGAGGTATCAGCAATAATGCCTTCATCAGGTGCGGCTGTGTAGTTTGCGGTCTTTCTGGTGTAGATAATTCCACCACCACCACCAGACTGTTCAGCCCATGAAAGCTGACCAGAACCATTTGTCTTTAGCACATAATCCGCAGTGCCATCAGATTGAGGCCAATTTAACCCATCTAAAACAAGATTACCCGTTCCGTCGGGCGTGAGGTTTAAATCACCGTTTGTGTCGGTTGACGAGATGGTGTTGCCATTGATGTTGATATTGTCAATCTGGGCTTCGGTAACTGCACTGTTCGTGCCCAATGTCACGGCATCAATTGAGCCGCCGTTAATGTCCGTCGTGGTTAAAACACTGGAAGCAACCGTAAGAATTGACCCATCGAAAGCTAAGTTGGCTGAGTCTGTTAACTCACCACCCGTTGTGGCATAAGGCACTCGGCCCGATGTCAAAGCCGTATCTGTAACAGAGGTAAATTTACCTGTTGAAGCAGAGTTTGCTCCGATTGCTGTGCCGTCAATCTCACCTGCGGCAATATCTACTTTAGAGATATTAACTTCACCTGTACCGTCAGGTGTGAGATCAATGTTGCCATTAATACCATCTTCAATCGTGATCGTGCCAGAGTTTGTTCCGGCGTTGGTATTAAGAATTAGATCGCCCGTACCGTTAGTGGTTATCGTAGCGTTGGCATTGTTATCACCGACTCGAACCGTATCAGCATCTAAGTTAATGTTGCCCGTACCGTCTGCCGCAAGAGTGATGTCTCCATTCGTATCAGTGGAGGAGATCGTGTTGCCATTGATATTGATGTTGTCAATCTGGGCCTCAGTCACAGCCGAGTTCGTACCCAGCGTTACACCGTCAATCGCCCCACCATTAATATCAACCAAGGCGAGGTAGGCGGTCCCATCAACATAAAGATCTTTCCACGAGGCTCCTGAGGAACCCAAGTCGTAAGTGTTATCTGCCGAGGGCAACATCGTCGAAGCGATGTCTGCATTAAAGGTTACCGTGTCTGAAGCACTATCACCCAGCGTTGTATTGCCATCAACTGTTAAGTTGCCAGAAATATGTCCGTTAACGATAGTCGTTACGCAAGCCTCAACATTGGTGCCATCACAAAACAAGAAGGCAATATCACCATTAGGTACTGCAACACCTGAACCACCGGATGTTTTAAGAGTAACTTGTTGTCCAGAGATGTTCTTTAAGACGTAAAGCTTGCTTGCGGCTGGGCAAATAATTTCAGCCGCCGCAGAGGGGTTACCCGCACCATCATCGTCAGCCACCAAAATAGCGCAACGAGATTCTGAAGTTGTACCGTCAGCACTGGTCAGTGTGTGGGCGTTTGCCGTCCAAGAATTAATTGTTGCAAGCCCAGCAATGGCTTGCTCGACCATCGATGTGATGTTGTCATTAACAACGTCGCCCCACGTCCCCGATAATTCGCCAGTAACCGGGAGGGCTAGTTTTAATATGGATGTGTATTGAGTTGCCATTTATTCACCTTTATGCCGCTATTGGTTCCCAATTTGGCGAATTTGCATCGTTGACGGGAGTCCACCCGGGATTCTGTGCGTCACTGATATTTTGCCAGTTAGGATCTTGATTGTCATCTATTGCGCCCCATACAAATACGTTGCCCACAACGGCGGTCGTTGAGACTCCCGTGACGCTAACTTCTGCTCCAGCCGCCGCCACAACCGTGCCAACCCGCCCCCGACCTTGGACTCCAACAACCAAAATTGACGAACTGCTTGCAATCGTGACTGTTCCAACAGCCCCCGTAGCTTCAAGCCCTGTAACGTCAACGTCTGCCTCACCTGTTGTGGTAACCGTGCCCACTCGACCAATTGCAGAAACGCCCGTTGTTTGTACGACAGCACTGCCTGTAACTGTAACTGACCCAACTGCACTTGTTGCTTCAAGGCCCGTAACATCAACATCGGCTCCAGCCGCCGCTGTTGCGGTACCAACTTCGCCTGTACCTTCAACGCCTGTAACCTCAACATTGGCTTCAGTGACAAACGAAACCGTGCCAACAGCACCTGTGGCTTCAAGTCCTGTAACGTCAACATCTGCTCCAGCCGTAACATTAACAGTACCAACGGCGCCCGTGCCTTCAACACCTGTAACCTCAACATCTGCATTACTTGCGACATCAACGGAGCCAACTTCGCCGGTTGCTTCAACGCCTGTGACACTAACTTCTGCGCTACCTGTGGCTTCAGCCACTCCAACGTAAGCAATCGCTTGAACGCCGGTAACGGTAATATTTGCGTCACCCGTGACGGCAACAGACCCAACGGCTCCTGTCGCTGGGATGTCAAGGCCAAGACTCTCGCCCCAAGGATCGTCGCCCCAAGCGACTCCCGTTGCACCCCAGCCTTGGTAGGCAACACGAGCATCTGCCACATTTTATTCCTATTAAGCAATACGAATGATTGCTGAAGAAGCGTCTGCGGTCGGAAAGATGATCGTGAATGTGCCGTTTGTGGAGGACTTCGCCCCACCAAAATCTAGGACACAAACAGCAGGGTTGGTATACGTATGGGTCGGTGTGCTGTTATAAATAAGCGCACCGTAGGCTGTAATCGTTGCTGAGGTAAAGCTCAGATCAGCAAAATCAGTAAATGCCGTTGTACCCGACGTTGTTGGATTGACGTTTGTTAAAGATCCACCGCCAGCGGCGTATGTACCCGAATCACCTACCTCATCCGTTACAGTGTAAGCGGTTGCGGCGGCAGTAAACGTTGCATTGTTATCGTAAAGCGCAAGCTTAAACGTATCGCCTGACGAATTACGAAAGTCGTGAACGCCTTCAAGTAGCTGTTGCTTAAAGCTTGTGCAAAGAAAATTTCCGGTAAAAGCCATTTTATTTCTCCAAAAGGGTTACGAGATCAGGATACCCCGCTTCTCGTAAACGGTTTGCAAGTGTGACTCGATCTTGAGCCACTGCCTCTCTAAGGTAATGAGCCACCACAAGTTCAATATGCTTTTTAAAAGCATGGGCTTGCTCTCGTACAACTGGGTGAGATTGCTCACCAATAGAGATAATTTTATCCGCAACCCTTTGGGCGAGTTCTTCAGGCGTAAATCCACGATTTTCCGTGGTTGCTACTTGAATTTTATCTAAATATGCCAGCATTTACGACACCTTTGTCCTTGGCTGACCACTGCGATACATGTCTTGACGCAGTTTGCCATCGCTCAAGTTCTTCAACAGAGTGATGGACTGGAGATACAACTTCTCATAATTAGCGATGATGTCAGGCTCACCCTTCATAAAACGAACGGCCTCAATCAAAGCACCGTTAAGAAGGGCTGAATCAAACTCATCACCAAGCCACGTCGTACCCGCCGTCACGATGGACTCGGGGTAAGCACTGTAGTGGATCTCAACGGTATAGGCGTCATCCGGTGTAGGCCCAAGAATAAACGTGTCTTTATCAAAAATAGCGTAGTGCTGGGGCCGACCTTCAGAAACCGCTGAAGGATAAGCTTCACGAATAAAATTAACGTCTTTGTTAAGTAAATAGTGATATGTGCCGTTGTCCTCTACTGCTAACGAATAGACGTAAAGCCAATCCGCAGGAGTAGCAAGGTATTGATTAGACGTTGTCAACACACCCGTGTCATTAAAACGCTGTGCGGGCAGGTCAACAGACGAATAAATCTTCTGTTCCGCTTGCTGAGTAAACATCGCAAGCTGGTCATCTGTGAACTCATTCTCACAGATGTCTTGGATGTTGATCTTAAGCGAGGCGTAATTCACTTTTTATCCCAGTTTTTTAGAAGACTTTGTGCCCTTCGTAGCCGCACCCGTACCACGAGTCTTAACAGTTTGCGTATTGGGTACATTGTTGGGGTATCCAGCCGTGTTGGGTACAGGTACTTTTTGAGGTTGTTTATATTGCATCACAAAACTCCTAAGAAATTGTTACAGTTACACTCCCGACACCACCTTGTGCTTCCAAGTTATCAGGTACAGGTAGTCTTAACACGTTATTGAATCCTACAGGATTCCAGCCCCATTGAATATCCCTAGAGGGCGATCCGGGGTAGGCTGTTAAGTCAGGTCGAGGATTACGAATGGCCTGTGGATCCTCAACGGGGTACATCCCCTGCATGTTTTGTGGCTGGTCGGGTTCCCAACACTGCGGGCAGACCAGAATATTGGTCACTTTGGTGCGTATAACCAAGGGTTTCAGACGCTTTAACAGGTAACGCTGACCGCAACGATCACATTCCGAGATCGCCTTATGCCCAGCGGTAAACCGATTTGTCATGATATGTTGCCAATTCTAGGAACAAAACGGTCAGAAGCCTTCTCCCGGTCCTCACCCGCCGCTAAATTGAACTGTTCGTCGTAAATAGCTTTAAGCATTTGGATCCGTTCAGCCAATTCGGGCACTTTCATGGCGATGTAGTACGCCAGACCTGCCACCAAACAGGGGTAAAAACGGAAGTTCATATCGGCAGTTTCAACGCCAGAACCTGCGTTTTGAATGCGCCTCATACGCCAGTACACCAAAGTGTAGGGCTGTGAATCGTCCGGTACAGGCCACAGTGTGACTGTTGGTGCATCTCGTAGCCTTTGAACCCAAAGCTGAATGGGTCGCCCCGTAGAAGTCTTTGTAGGAATCGTGGCATAGGTAGAAACACTAATACGAGATATAGCAAGATCTTGCTGATTACTACCTGTCCCGGTACGTATAACATGTTCAAGAAGGTCGATAGTGTCTTCTGGTAACGTGTATGTGGATGTTCCTGCTGTCAGTACCTGAGCGCCTTGCTCAACGGTCCAAAGATTAATACCCCGGTTAGCCCACTCAATTGTTAACAAGTTCATGGACCGCCTTGCGGTTCGCAGATCGTAGCCTGAACGCATCTCACGCCCAGCACGCTCCCACGCCTCTTCGGCGATCTCAGTAAACTCCATGTTGAAGTTGGCAACGCCAGAAGTGGTCACTTCTTAAATCCTTTTAAAGTTTGAGCCAGACGTGCCCGTTGTCCCATCTTGCCGGGTTTTTTAGCGGCGGCGGCAAGTTTCTTTGCCGGGATAGGCTCACCTTTTTTCGCACCAAGAGAACTTCGCAAGGCCCCGGGCTTTTTAATCGCCTTTTGGATCCACTTAGAAGTTGAACCGCCTTTTTTCATACCCACGCCACGACCCTTGAGGATGTCAGCTTTAGTTACTTCACCATCACCGGTCAAATCAGGAAACTTTTTAGCCATAGTTACACCATCCTTCCTTTAGTGCGCCCCTTGGTAATACATCCATCACCACGACGCTTGGGAGCGGTTTTCTTAGCCTTTACGACGCCACCTTTTTTCATACCTCGGGTTTCTCGACGCTCTTCATCAGCCGCTTCTTTGGCTTCTTGCTCTGCGTAGTCCACGTATTTTTTAGGTACAGGCCCGTCACCCTCCATAACGTAGTCCCTAATAAAATTGCGCCTAGCTGTTCTAGGGATAGGTCTTTCTGTAGAACCGGGCTTAGGGTTGTTGTATTTAGAAGGCAGGTTTACTTCTAACTCTGCATCTTCAAGCATTTCAGCCTTGGTCATACCTTTTTTCTTGTCACTACTCATGTTCTATGCCTCGCTGTTTTCTTTGCAATTCGCTTTGGTTGTTTAACAAACTGCTTACCCTGAGCTTTACCAGCCCGTTTTGCCCTTGTAGTAGCCGCATACTCGGAGGGAGATAGCGACTTAATGGCTGATTCTGGTAAATAGCGTTCACCAGTAGCATTCGGCCCTTGAGTGGAGGGCTTTCCACTCTTAGTCCTCCACTTTTGTTTCGTCCAGTCTTTCAGACTCTTCTGCGGCTTTTT
>Ga0208644_1003138_pt1 | contig 12944 bp, 20 predicted proteins | sample VirMetDEL_Nov_18_FD_184517 | JGI IMG/M metagenome (GOLD analysis project Ga0208644, IMG submission 184517) | Aqueous microbial communities from the Delaware River and Bay under freshwater to marine salinity gradient to study organic matter... | ecosystem: Environmental > Aquatic > Marine >... | reverse complement strand
TGCTGTGGTTAAATTACCGTTTACATCAAAAGCTAAGACATACATATCAATATTAGCACCACTATTAGAATTAGCTTTAGATTTTTCTGTGTATACTTTAGCTAATTTACCATATTTAGAAGGTAAAGATAATACTCTAATAGTATAGTCATTTGGTGTAACTGCTCTATATTGGGTATTGAAATTAGAAATAATGTTTTGTTTCATTTCTTCTAAACTATCTCCCCCTCTACCACCAGAAGCTGCTCTTGGGTTTGTTACAGCTAATGAATCATAAGATGATTGATATAAACCTGAAGGATCATCATTAGAATAATTTACAAAATTTCTTGTTACATTGGTCAATACAATTAAAGTATTAGCAGCAACATTAGATCCTACTCCACCACCAGTTAAATACCTAACAGTTAAAGTACCGGTTGGTGCTATACCGTAAGTATTTGTAAAAATAAAGTTTGTAGGAGAATATGCTGTTGTCATTTTATCCTTTTCAAAAGGTAAACCTAAACCAACATTATCTGTATTAGGGGTTATTTCTTCATCTACATTTAAACTAGTACCAGCACCAAATTGGATTTGTAATGAACCACTATCTAAAAATCTTGTAGCAAATCTACGTTGAGTTTGTTTTAATTGAAGTAAATAAGGAGTTTCTCCTGAATTTTGGTAGTTATTTGGATCGTTGGGGTTAGTGTTTTTGACAGAATCATAAATCATTTCTTCAGCCAAATAAGGTACTTCATACCAAGTATTCCCATCTTCATCAACAATATCTAAAATACCTATAATATTAGAATTATTGATAGTAGTTGTGAAAAATTCTTGAGGAGTAGAACCAGCATTGATAGTAATTGTATTTACTGTGGCTGAAATTGCTGATGTGCTCTTTTTAAGGAGATATTGGGTTGGGTTATTAGAACCATCAACACTATATACGGTAGCTGTTGTAGGATTGGTTGAACTAGAGACTGTAAAATCTATTGTGTTTGCTGTCAAAAATGGTTCAGTAGAATTTACCACTGATCCAATTTGTGCATTTTCAGAAATTTTTAAAGCATATCTATAGTCTGGTTGGTATACTGCTGAACCATCTATTTTTGAAGGGACTACTTGATAAAAATCTAAATCTACTGTAGCAACTCCTGTTACTGTAGGTTTATAACCCATAACATAAGATAATTCAAATAAATTATTTATATTATTAGCATACTGAACGAAGGTTTCATTAATTTGATTATCCTGATAGAAAGTTAATACATCCCCAATATATGCAGCTTGTTCCATAAACATCATACCAGGTGATGCTTCCGTAAAATCTGTATAAGTTGTTGGGAAATAAGTTTTAGAATAATTTATTAATGCTTGTCTGAGACCAGCAAAATCCTTATTTAAATATTTTATGTCTCTAGCTTGTGCCATTATCCAAAGGTAATTTCTAGTTGGTCGTTAATTGACTGGTTTTTTATGGAGTAGTATATTTGTACAGTGATTGTTTGATTATCAGGATTAGGGGTTGTTCTTACCTCATTCAAAGTAATTTGGGGAAAATATTCAGTTATAATGCTAGATAAATCGTCTTGGAGATAATCTAAACTATCTTGTTCAATTTGAATAAATAAATATTTTCTTAGTCCAAATCCAAATGTAGGGTTATCAAATCTTTCTCCGGGTTCAGTTACTAAAAAATTTAGTAAATTATATTTTGTAGCAGCTTGTGAAGTATAGGTTTGGGTAAATACTGCACCATTTGTAAAAGGAATACTAACCCCCACCCCAATATTAGGGTAAAAATCAGTACGAGGTATGATTTGGGGGTTAAAAGCCATTATTTTTTATTAATCAATCCCATAATTGTATCTAAACCTACATTTCCTGCTGGTAAAGCTGACCCTTCACCTGAGGTATTCATTCCTGGGGCTACTTGGATGGTGTTAGAATAAGCTGCGGCATTAGGGGAACTGAAGTTTAAAGTATCTTGTCCTAATTTCATATCACCTAAAATAGATTGATATGCCATTCTTTGTTCAGCTAAATTTTTAGGTTTAGAAGTTGTTTTAATTTCTGTAAGAGGTTGTTCAAAACTTTGGCCTACAGAGTTACCTTTTGGGGCTTTTACAGCCTCCAAAAGAATTTCTTTCAATTCCTCTTGGATAGCTTCCTTTACAGCTTCCTTGATTAGTTTTTTAAGTTCTGTGGTTTTCATTGTGTTTTAGTTATAAATATTAAAATTAGTAAGCTTTTAATTGGTCTCTGTCAATTATGAACTTTATTTCTTGTAATAAAATATTAGGATCAGAAGCAAATGACCATTCTCCTGATACTAAAACTATACCTGATCTGTTTTTACCTACAGCTCTATTTTGATTTACCATGTCAGTATATTTTTTAGTTTCAATTTCTAAAACAAATCCTTTATATTCTGATCCTTGTTCTGATTCTTGAGCTGCTAATTGAATAGCCACAGTAGCTAATACTTCAGTAGATAAAGGAGTTAATTCATTAACTATATCAGGTTTACAAAAAGCTATAAGTTCATCAATAGATGATAGAGCAAAAACTATTTTTGTTATTAATAAGTTAGCTTGGTTTAAAGGAATAGAGACATTACTAACTGTTTTCCTTAATGGTGGGATTCTAGGGTTACCATCATTTTTAAATAAAATAGTTTGACGTACTAAGTCTATATCATTAATAATAGATACAACTGCACCTGGGATTAAGGGGATTATTTTAGCTGCAGTATTTAATAATGTCACTATAGCTTTAAATGTGTCAGCTAAAACTTGAGTAACTTCAGCTACATCTCCTACTATAGTTACTGAGGTTGATGCTGATGTTAATTTTGATTGGGTTTGATTTAAATATACAACTAAGCCATCTCTTTGTTTAATAATATTATCTAATACTTCAGGTGCGGGACAAACAAGCTTTTGTAATTCTAAAATCTTATCTGGGTCTGTGGTTGATAAAATTTGGTTTTTTCTTTCATTAAATTTTTCTAAAGCACCATTTTTAATCATGTTTATGATAGTTGGTAGAAATATTTTAAGAAGACCCTTTGTTATATTACTAATAGTTTTAGTTAATCTTTGTGCTCCTGAAGGTTTTAAATCATCAGGAACAGATTTGTTTAGATTGGTTGTAAGGTCATTATTAAATTCAGTTAAAAACTTTCTTGTAAATTGCTTTTGTTTTTCTTCTTGTTTAATTTTTTCTTTTTCTTCCTTTTGTTTTTTAGCATCTTTTTTTTCTTCTTTCTTTTTTTCTTTTTGAGCCTTCCTAACATCACTTTGATATTGTAAGTATTGTCTATTAGTCCAATTTTCAGGATCAGTTTGAGTTAAAGGATTATTAGGATCTCCAATTTCTTCATAAAAAGCTATAACTTGGGCCTGAGTAGGTAGGGGTATGTTTATACCTGCAGATTCTAATACAATTTCAGATATACTTTTATCCGTTGCTGAGGTAATTATGTTAGCATAACCTTGAAGCTCTTGCAATTTCTGTTGAAATTGTTGAACACCTACTTGGGTTTTTTTTAATTTATCCTTAAAAGCTTTTAAGTTTGCCATTATTCTACTTTTACAGTTGTAGATTTAATACTATCAAGTTGAGATGAGTATACATCTATATTATTAACTAAATTTCTATATACTGTACCTGAAGGTTCAAGCAATATTCCATTATTACCTAATTGGTCAGCTACTACATTAAATAATAATTTTAAATCACTTAATAATCCCTGTAGTATATCTACTGTAGAATCTCCTAAAAGGACAGATTCATCTGCAGTAGATGAACCTAATAATACTATAGAACTTTCTAATACAATAGGTCCTGTGGTATCTAAATTAATAGATTCAACAGCATTTAAATTAACAGATTTTTGAGAACTAAGAAGGATATGGTCTGATGTAGAATTTAAAAGTAATCTACCTGAATTTATTATAATTTGGGGGTTTTTATATAAGTCTGGGTAGGTAGGGGAGTCTCCTCCATATTCGTTATCATATGAAAGGTAACCATTTATAGATGAAACTTGAAATTGTACAGCTTGGGTTGAAGTTAAATAAATAGAAGAATCATCTTTATTAATATCTTCAGTAATAGAACTATAAGAAGGTTTTAATTTTCTATGTCCATTAGATATAATAGTAATAGGATCACCTATTTTACCTACTCTAGACCAATTATTAGTTATAGTAGATAATCCATTAGGGACAGTATTTCCTAATCTAATGCTATTACCAAATCTTCCATCTAAAATAACATCTCCTTCATAAGGATATAAAGGATTAACATCTTCCTTTTCTACAAAATAAGTTCCTACTTTAAACTCAGTATTGTTCCCAGCAGATGGTTTATTAGGATTACTAGTTGCTTCTATTTGTTGATAACTTTTTTTATTAGTATCAGGGAGGTAATTATCTTGTGGTGGAGGTAAAGGATTAGTTTGTTGACTATTCCAAAGATTTATAGGATTAATGTAATACCAAATAGGTTTATTATAATTTTGTTTGTAATTTTGATCTGCTAATGGTATAATTACTACAACTTCATTAACTAAAGGGTAATTTTTTAAATTAGGGAATAATGGTTTCACATTACTTACAATATTAGATCCATTAAGTTTAACTTCATCTAATATAGTACATTGGATTGTTCCATTATCACCTTGACCTCTTTGATTAATGCTTACTACTCGAGCAGAAAACATTTTCCCTTGAAGATTACGGATTTGATCTGTATCAAAGGAATTATCTATTTTCCCCTCAGATATTTTTCGGTATTGGGCTAATCCTGATTTTAAGGCCATGTTATTTACCTAATTTTTCTAATTCGTCAAGCAACTGAGCTTTTTCTTCATCACTAATACCTAAACTACCATCTTCATTAGTGTTATTTAAAGCACGTTGAACTAAAGTAGCCATTTTGATTAGAGCATCATCATTTTTAACTCCAATCTCCATGTATTCTTTAATTAAAGGTACAATTAGGGTAGCATCACCAATATCGGAAACCATTGGTTTTAGTTCGGAAATAAGCGCGGTTACTTGTGCTTCGCGGCGTTTTTGGTTATTATAGATTTCTTCGAGTAAATCACCGAATTTCTTTTTACCAAATACTATTTTATCAAATTGAGCACTCATATTTATATGGTTTTATTTGGTTATAAATATAACTCACTCAAATTCTACATAACCATTATCAAGATAAAATATATAATTATCTTTAAATATATCGTATAGTTGATTAGATACCTTAGTAATTTTGGGGGTTTTTACATCTACCATTTCTCTTATATAGATGTATAGGGCTTTTTTATTGAAGATGTCAATATCTTCTCTTTTACGGAATAATTCTAAAACTGCATCTGCTACTTCAGCATCATGTTGTTTAGGAAATATTTTATATATGTTTTTAGTACAATGTTCTACAAATAAATCAATATATTCAGATAGAGGATCTTCGGATGTACCTGGGTCTAAAATGCTGTAGGTATGAGTATCATCTTTGAATAATTCATCCATTGGGGCTTTTTCAATCCTTTTTTTATAATTCTTTTGATTTTGAAGAATTAAATATCTTTTAGCAATAGTCCCAAAATATGAATACGCTTTAGCCCCTTTAGTAGGATCAAATAAATGTATTTTAGATAATAAAAAACAAATTACTTCGTGTTGTAAGTGTTCAATATCATCCACTTCTGTATAATAAAATTTAAAAGTATGGATTATATTTTCCGTTAACTTAAAAAACGGATAATGAATACGAGCATGGTATAATTTTTCCTTTTCTTTAAAGGAAGTAGCATTATTATAAGCTACAATTGCATTCTCAGTATCTTGGGTAAAGTAATTTTTATCCGATTTAGGTTTAGGCATAATATCTATTAGAGTTTTCTCAATTGGAACTCATTTAAGATATCTTGTAACCCTTTAATTTGTTGAAAGAAAAAACCTACCTCATCATCAGATTTGAACGTACCACGTGCATCTACTTGTTTGAGTTTTTCATCTGAAACCTCTATTACTCGCGACATTCTATCTAAATAAGTTAAATAGCTGGCGAGGATATCTTCTTGTTTTTCATTTTTACGAAGAAGGTTGTAAGTCGTGAATCCTAGGACTACGACTAACACCGAAAGTATAATAATAGCAATTATCATAAGTTATCTAACATGTTTTTTAAACCTTCACTTTTGATTGAACCTAATGCCTTTTGCTGTTTGCTTTGATTAGACTTAGGTTTGTCGGATAATATAAAATTCTTATCCTGGGATGGCACGGGATTCTTGAATTTAGGTAACCATTCACGCTCAAATTCAATACGAGCCGCCATCAAATCAGCCTGGTGGATAATAAATGGTAGGGAAGTACGTGGTTTTTGTTCGGGCATAAATGCCATAAGATATTTCTTATTAGCGTCGTCATATAAACCATCGTGTGTTTGAATAGCAATCATCTCATTGAATGTATATTGAATACCATGAGATTGAAGCATAAATAAACCTCGATCTGGGACAGAGGCAAATGCTAGTTCTTTGTTGAACATATAGTCTTCACCTAGCTTATCTCGTCTCCAATTATCAGTTTGAGGGATATATGATTCGTAATTTTCATCTCCAATCTTACCCAAATCATGATTGATAGCAGCAAACACTAATTCTTCAGTAGTAAAGGTAGACATATCTGCTCCTTCATCCCCCCAAAGTTTACTTTGTTTGAGAGCACATCTTACTACACGATTTACGTGTTCTACATAACCCCCGGGAAAAGCATTGTGATATTCTTTTTTATGAGCAGCAGGCATAAGCATAACTCGCTCAGCATACTTCTCATAAAATTCAATTAGTTTTTCCTTACGTGGGGATGAGATATGGGCATTGATGTTCCCAATAAAAATATCCCAATTGTCTTGGATTTGGTTTGCTGTTAATTGCATAACTTTTATTTATTTATTATTCTCCTCTTTGAAGCATTGTGTTAAGATCTCCAATTTGTTCTTCAATTTGATCACAAATTTTGTGAATATCTTGAACAGTAGTACCTTGACGAGTAGACATTACACGAATAGTTTTAATTTTACCTAATACGTGGTCTAACTTTCTTACAAATAACTCTTTATTTCTCATAATTTATATTTTTTTATGGGTATATCGGGGCACCCACATCACCCCTATCTCTATATCTCCCCATTTCCCAACCCCTGTACCTCCAAGATACGAGGAGAAAGTTACATTGGCAAGTTTTTCTGTAATAAATCTTTAACTTTTTTTATATGTGCACATCTTTCATATTCTTCTCTTTCTTCCCAAAATGAAATAGCTAAATTACATGCTGTAATTGTGTATTCATCTGAAAAGATATGTGATGCATCTATCCCTTGTTCCGAAGTAGGGTCAAATTCTTTTATATGAGCCCATGCTCTAACATGAGTAATAAATTCCCCTGCTTCTTGATCGACATCAATCATTTTAGCCATATCGGGCATAAATTCCATAAACTTTTCCATTCGTTTTTCAAAACCTTTTTGATTCCAAATAATCTTTTTGAACATACCTAATTTAAATGCTTGTGTTTCCTGAAGTTGGAGTAAAGCAACTTTATCCATTATAGGAGCATCATCTTCAAAAGCATCAAATATATTATTTAGATTCATGGGAATTCATCCAAATCAGTTTCAACCTTAACTCTACCACTTTTATAAACGGTCATTCTAGTAGGATACCAATCATCAAAGTAGCTAAAAGTAATTTTATGTTTAGTTATATCATTAAATTCACAATCTAATTCCCCAAGCCAATCCTGAACATCTGATTTATCAAATGTCCCCTCCAGATAGTATTGGTGAACTATGTGGGCATAATTTTTAATTTGTGCCTGTGTTTTCACGGTTATAAATATATACAATTTCTAAATCGATGCCTGCTGTGGTTGTTGTGTAGTAATGCATTATATCGCGTTATAATATGGAAATACTTGGGGAGTCTTTGACGGGTTAATTAGTAATTGCGTCCTTGGTTACGAAAAAGATCGAAATCTTTGTAAACTTTGGATTCTAGTTTATCGACTCGAGAGTCGATGTGTCGAACAACTCGTTCTTCGACAAGGTTAATTTTATCGTTTAAATCATTTCGGTAGCGTTCTACCTCGTAATGTAACTCTCTAACGTTAGCATCTAGCTCTCGTTGAGTGTTTTCCGCTTGTTTGCGGGTGATGTTCAAAGTCTTTAAGACCAAAAACGTACCTGCAACGATCAATAAATCGATCACTGCCAATACACCTAAAGTAAAAGATAGTGTTTCCATAGTTTTATTTAGTATTATATGTCAAAGAACTCCCCTTGTATTTCATGTAATATAATAAAGAAGAGGAGTAATCCAAGGGATTCTCCTCTCCTGCCACTGTAGCTCCACTTTGTTTTTAAATGGAACAAAGAAACCAGATGCATCTGACTGCGTTGAGCGAAAGACCGGGTTCGAACCGGCGACCCTAACCTTGGCAAGGTTATGCTCTACCAACTGAGCTACTTTCGCACCTTACGTAAGTAGGGAAGACAGGGTTCGAACCTGCGACCCCCTGGTCCCAAACCAGGTGCGCTACCATCTGCGCCACTTCCCTGAGCCTCCGGTCGGACTCGAACCAACGACCTACTGATTACAAATCAGTGGCTCTACCAACTGAGCTACGGAGGCTTTTAGGCCCAACCACCTTACTATCTGCAGATGCATGAGATTGAGGAGCTAATTGCATACACAATCTAGTTGGACCGGGTGCACCCCTGGAGTGCTGTCTTGTAGGAGAGGAAATATTATGGGCTCTAACCAACTCGGCTTTTCACTCTATTTCTTGTTCTCTCCCGAGGCTAGACTCAGTGCGGAGGCTCAGGGATTCGAACCCCGGTTAGACTTTCACCTAATTCAGTTTTCAAGACTGACGCATTCGACCGCTCTGCCAAACCTCCTTTTTTCACGCCTAGGGCGTATTTTTTCTATATCTAAATATAATATCAAAGAACTAAAAAATCACGTTTGAGTTGACGAGGTGAGACTTGAACTCACATGTAACCAATTACTCTTTCTACAAGGTATAAGCTTGAGGAGATACACGTCAATATTTTAGTAATGTGATCCGGGAAGGATTCGAACCTTCGACCGACAGCTTAGAAGGCTGTTGCTCTATCCAGCTGAGCTACCGGACCTTTGTTCACACATAGTGTGTATTTTTTGAGAGCTACCCTTATGTCCTATTCTACCCGTCAGTAGTAGACAGTTACGGCCAAACCTGCGTCCAGGATTTTACTTTTTCCTCCCTCATATATAAGTCAAAGAACTAATTTTTGGTGCACCCGGCCGGAATCGAACCGGCACGACCATCACTGGTCAAGGGATTTTAAGTCCCTCGTGTCTACCTATTTCACCACGGGTGCTTCGTTAAGGTTTAAATGACATCATCATGGTCGTCACCACCTAATTCGTCTAATTCTGTTTGTATTAGTAATACTACTTTTTGAAGTTCTTGAAATTCGTCTTCTACATCGATGCGGTTTGGGTTCTCTGGGTGGTATTCCCAAAGTTCATCAATACGTTCTTCTACTTCTATTAACGCATTTATCAATTCTGCTTTCCTCTGATCCATTTTACTGCCTTTATTTGTGTAAATATATGAACTACTTCTAATATTTCCAAATTAATTCAATTGAGCTTTAATAATTTCGTTAAGGAAGTTTTCAAAATCGTTGTCAAAATCCTCTAGCATATCTTGTAGTGCTTGATTGTAACCTTGCATCCAAACAATCTCATTTTCAGTGTATTCACGAGATGGGGCAATGAGTTCAATTTTATTGTCTTCGATTGCGTCTGTGAGTGATTTACGGTAGTTTTCCATTAGATGTAGTTTTGACCAAATTTAGTAATAATTTCTTTAGCTTCGCTAACTTCAATATCAAAAAATTCACGATTTCCAGTAATACGAGATGATTCTAGATGACGGTGAACTTCTTGTTCCAAAGCATAACCATTGTAGCAATGGAAAGCCCATTCAACTTTAAAAGGCATAATCACACCTGTTGAGCGGGAAAGTTGCTCTGCTCGCTTTTCAGGAGTACCATCGGTAAATCCAATTTTGATGTAACCGGGCATTGTAGGATTTGATAAAACATACACCCAAGAATCGTAATCCGTTGTACGATTAGCGTATTTATTTCGCTTTCTTCCGGTAAAATACGTGACTATATCCCATCCATCTTCGCCTTCGGTGAGTGTATAATATGGACATTTGTTCACGCGTATACCCGTGTAATCTTCTTTTAGCGGAATGTATTGTTCTGCTTCTTCGGGGGTGATCCTTTGGATATGATCACGAACAGGGGTAGAATCGTAGTAGCTCATTAGTTTTTCTTTTTAAAATCTTCAATGACGTGTTTGATAAGCAACCCAAGGCAAGCACCAAATACAAAGTAAGAACCAATACTACCCGTAAAAAATCCACCAATGAAGCAAGAAATGCCTACAGTGAATAAAAATGTGTCATTAAAGCGAATCATAGACAGCAACAGTAACAAATTCATGACCTTTATTTTTTAATTTCCTTATTTGCTTAAATATACGACCAAATTCTAGGGAAACCAAATTTTTTATAAAAACCTCGACTTTTTCTTCTAGACATTTATCTATCCGTAAATACGTATATACTCATCGATTGATAATCTTTGTAGTAGAAAGATCATATAGACGTGGAAATAACACGACATTCCCCACTAACTCAGACCCCTTAACCTTCCCTTCATATTCAGCACCCACTACGATAGTATCAGCTCCACTTTTGGTAATTTCTTTTAAGAGTTGTTCGTCCGTACCAAACTCAACTACTTGATCAACATAACGGATACTTTCAAGTACTTTTTTACGGAGGTTAAAATTATTGATTGGTCGGTTTAAACCTTTTGATTCCCGTACACGATAATCGGTATCTAATCCGACAACTAAACGCTGGCCGAGACTACGAGCATACTTTAACATATCGATATGCCCCGCATGAATTACATCAAAACACCCATTTACCCATATTATTTTATTGGTGGATTGAATGGCTGGGTGGTTTTGAAAATAATTTAAGTGATCTGATGGGGTTAACTGGGAAATTTCGGGTGTATTATTCATAGTTCCTCTACAAAGCTGCATATTCAAGGGCGAGGTTATATAGATCTTGGTTTAACTTCATATCCTGTTGGAAGTTCTTGATTTTACGTGCTTTACGTACTTTGGCTCCTACACCGTAGTTAAGCAACCCGTGAACGAGTTTTTCCTGGATTACATTATATACGCTCCACATATCGTCTCCTTCATCTTCCTTACGGGTTGGTTCAAGGATTGATTCAAGTTCGAAATTCTTGCCTTCGGTATTGAAACGCAATCCAATAGCTTCCAAAGCGAATTTTTCTTTTTGTTCTTGAGACAATTTAGTGTTTTTCAACTTGTTCATACACTCTACTGTCAAAGGCAATTTCTCAACAATCTCGTTGATTACTGCGGAGAGTTCACTAAGATCGTAACCCATGTGACGAATCTTCAATGAACCAAAATCTTGATCACTAATAACCAAACCATTCTCACAAACCAAACGGAACAAACCTGCTGTGAAGGTAAAAGCAGTTTTACCATCGTGAGCATTAGTCAACAAGATACGAGGGAAAACTGTATCTCCGTCTTTACCTGAGATTTGAAGATCATTGTTTCCAAATACTACCAAGTGCTTAGTGTACAAACCTTTTGCTTTGTCGCGTGAGCGTACTTGTTTAACGTCAACTACACCCCAACCCAACGCTTTCATATCGTTGATAACCTGAGTGGTTGGAATGTGAACATAGTGCTTCGAGGTATTTTTCGAAGCTTTCATCGTGTAGATTGAGGGAGCTTGTTCTTTGATTTGCTCCTCGGTCAAAAATTGGTTGTTGTTTAAGTCTAGCATAACCTTTCCTTTTTTAATTTAACATTGGGAATATACGAATAATATTTTAAATCTCCAAAAAGATGTAAAGAAAAATTGCAACCCAAAAAGTTGCGACAGCAAACCAACCTGCTTGCTTTTTAGTCATTTTACCTGTAAATAAATCTTTGATTCCATAACCAAAAACTAAAAACATCACAATCAAAAAAATCGACATAATTACCATAACCTTTCCTTTTTTTCTTATACCCTAAATATACGACCGAGGAAGCCGGTCTCCAAGCTTCCTTGACAATAAGATTTAAGCTATTGAAAGACCTATTCCTCCTGTAGCTTGAATTGTAACATCACCGGATGGGATATTAACAGCAGGAGTCCAATCAATAGTAGTTGTACCCTGAGGATCAACAACTACCCCAAAATTGTTCCCATATACATCATTAACAACTGAAGTAGCATTAGTGAGGGAAAAAGTTGAACCTGAAAAATATAAAGTGCTAGTAGGATTAGTAGCATGAAAAACCAAATAACAGCTTCCTGGGATTGCTTTGTCTGTAACGGTGAGAGTGTATGTGGTGGCAGCAGTGAATGCTTGTGTGGATGGAACTCCAGCTCCAGATAACTCATTGGGTGTATAGGTTGAGGCCATAGTATATACTTTTGTCGATGTGAAAAAATTTGCTTAAAAAAGAAATTTGCGTCTCGTGATAAATATGCGAAAGGGGTTAAATTGAAAATACATATATATAAGTATATACGCCCTCGATGGGTAAAGGGTACGGAGATCTGTTATGTACATCAAACACCGGGGGTGGCGCGCGCCCCCGTCGATGGATAGTACCGCACGTGGGCCCATCGATATGCGGATCGTACGATGGACGGTACGGCAGAGAGTACGGTGGGGGGTACTACCCCCCTCCCTCTATTCTTTGATTGGCTTTGTGTCAATCAATTCATCCACACCAAACGTCACACCAAAATCATACAACATAA
>Ga0208644_1003132_pt1 | contig 12950 bp, 8 predicted proteins | sample VirMetDEL_Nov_18_FD_184517 | JGI IMG/M metagenome (GOLD analysis project Ga0208644, IMG submission 184517) | Aqueous microbial communities from the Delaware River and Bay under freshwater to marine salinity gradient to study organic matter... | ecosystem: Environmental > Aquatic > Marine >... | reverse complement strand
ACGTCCTTATTGTGACGTCTGCAACGGGTGCAACGACCGTTACCACGGCCAATGGCACCTGATCCTAGATATTGATCTAGGTAGAGGGCGGGATGTTTTTGCTTCTCCAGGCATCCCGCCTTCGTCTAACCGGGGGATCTTTTGGCAGACACTTCTATAGATATTTGCTCTAGGGCGCTTATAATGATCGGGGCTTCCCCGATTACGTCGTTTTCTGACGGCACTACTGAAGCGACCGTTGCCTCTAATCTATATGAAGATACTGTAAGGGACATGCTGACCCGGCATCGTTGGCATTTTGCCAGCGGACAGAAACAACTATCCAGGCTTGTCGATGCACCGCTGAATAGGTGGGACGCTGCTTATCAGCTTCCTGCTGATATACTACGGCTTTCGGCTGTTATGGTGAACGATACGCCTATTGCTTACGATGTCTACCAGGACAACGTATATTGCAATGCTACCGAAAACGATGAAGTCTATGCAGACTACATTTATCGGGCGATAGAAGAATACTGGCCTCCGTACTTTACGAAGGCACTAGAGTTTGAACTGGCATCCATCTTTGCATACTCCGTTGCTGCACAGGAAAACCTGTCTGGCATCATGGAGAAACGGGCCATTAGGCAGCTTGCCATTAGCCGGAACATAGATAGCCAGGGCCAGACAACGAAGCGTTTGAACGTACAAAGATACCATCAGCTTCGCACAACTACACGAGGTTAAGATGGGGCTCAAACAACTCCAGACGAACTTTTCTTCTGGGGAACTTGGTCCCCTTATGGATATGCGTTCCGATACCGGGTCGTACGCTAACGGCGCTCGTTTAATTCGCAATGCTATGATCTTGAACCAGGGCGGTGTTGTGCGTCGTCCTGGAACAGAATATCTTGCAACATTATCAGGCAACCGTAGGCTTGTGCCGTTTGAGTTTTCAAACGAAGAGCGTTACGTTTTTGCCTTTGGAAATACTATTCTAGAAATATTTGATACATCTGGTACATTATTGCAAACAATTAATGGCTGCGCATGGACTACTTCTATTCTGTTTTCTATGACGTACAGCCAATTTGGCGATCTTATGATTGTGTGTTCGCCGCAGATGAAGATACAAAAAATAACCAGAACTGGGTTATCAACGTTTACTGTTGAGGATTTTTTATTTGCCGAAGCAACTACTGGAATAGAAATCTACCAGCCCTATTACAAATACGCAGCAGACACAACTACTCTTAGTGTTAGCGGAATTACGGGAAGCGTAACTCTAACGTCTAGTGTAGCGCACTTTACGTCAGCACTGGTTGGAACAAGACTGCGCTGGTATGACAATGAAATATTAATTACTGCATACATTAGCGACACCCAGTTAACCGGCACTTGTCAAAAAACTCTTGAAGCACATTTTGATATTGATCCATTTCGAACAACTGATGGATCAAATGTAGTTGAGGTAACTCATATAGGTCACGGTATGACTACCGGAGCATCTGTTACCATTGTTGGTGCAAATGGGTTTGCTGGTATATCTTCCAATCAGCTTAATGGCGTTCGAACCATAACCATTATAGACAGCGATAAATACAGCTTTGTTGCTGGGGCTAATGCCTCATCGTCAGCAGACGGTGGTGGTCCGCATGCAAGGTTCCAAGGATCCAACATTGCCACCAGAACATGGGATGAGCAGGCATTTTCTGCCGTAAGAGGATGGCCTGGTGCTGTTTGCTTCCATGAAAGTAGGCTTTGGTTTGGCGGTTCTTACTCTATACCCAATGGCCTTTGGGCGTCTATGATTGGGCTGTATAATAATTTCTTTACTGATGAGGCATTGGACAACGAATCAATCCAAATTCAAATTAGTTCAGAAGATTTTTCGTCTGTCTTGCATTTGGTTTCCAATCGGCACTTGCAGATCTTTACTGCAACTGGTGAGTTCTACGTGCCAAAAGGTACGCAAGGTGGGTCTATCACACCAACAAATATCTACATTGCCAGGCAAACGCCATACGGAAGTTCGACCGTTACGCCGCTGCCATTTGATGGGGCAACAACATTTGTCCAAAGTAGCAAAAGCGCGGTTCGTGAGTTTATCTATACGGACACGCAGCAATCCTACAACTCGCCCAACCTGTCCCTTTTGGCTGGCCACCTAATTGACCAGCCTGTAGATCTTGGTATCTCATATGGTACATCTGGGCGTCCTGAGCAGTACTTATATATCGTTAACCAGAATGGAACGATTGCTGGTTTTCTGTCTGCAAGAGCAGAGAAGATAGCTGCCTGGTGTCTTTGGACGGCATCTCATAGTTCTGGAACAGCAAACTTTAAGTCTGTTGTTACGGTTGGATCAAAAATTTATATGGTTGTCGAACGTGGTTCTAACTACTTTCTTGAACTACAGGCAGCTACAGATCTGGATCTTTCCATTGACTGCGCGACTACGTACACTTCAGGTAGCCCAACAGATACCTGGATTGTTGATTCGCAGTATTACAACACAACAGTATCGGTTGTGTCGAGCAACTACTACATTGGTGACTATGCAGTAGATGGGTCTGGAAACCTTACAATTGATGTTGCTGTTGATGAAATTACTGTTGGATACTCTTATACGGTCACTGTAGAGACGTTGCCCGCTAATGTTCAGCTTCCAGATGGATTTTATTCTGGTCGGCAGAAACGCATCTCACGAGCAATCCTGGCTCTTGATAGCACTCTTGCTGTCTCGGTAAACGGCAACAATTTTATCTTGCGCCAGGTAACCAATGATCTGTCATCAGATCCCGTGCCATTTACGGGCAAGACAGATTTCTATATCCTTGGTTACAACAAGGATGCAACTATAACCATAACTCAAACAGAGCCTCTGCCAATGCGGCTGCTTGGCGTAGCAACTGAGGTAACGGTCTAATGTGTGTTAGTTTATTGGTTGCTAGTGCGCTTGTCTCAACGGTAGGCGGATTTGTCCAGGCTGGAGCCCAAGCTGCGGCCGCTCAATCTGAGGCTGATTTTGTAAGATACCAGGCCGAGATTGATAATCGTCGTCTTGAGAACGAGCGCAAGGAAGCGAACATCCAGGCCAATTTTGCAGAAGCAAAAAGAATGAAGGATCTGCGTACTGCTATGGCAGCAAATGAAGCGTATGCTGCTAGTTCAGGAGCAATGTATAATCGCGCTGTAGATCTAGTAGGCAAGGAAAGTGAGCGTGCGTTGCGGCTTGATATAGGCAATGTTCGATTTGCAGAGTCCTCAATCAAATCTCGTATTGCAGATCAGATTTCAGTAAATCGCGCTAAGGTAGTATTTGCTCAAGGCTCAGCTGATATAAAGGGGCAAGCAGCTTGGACTAACGCTTTCTTTAGCGGAACTTCTAGTATCCTTAAGGCTGGTTATCAAGTAAATAGGTATTAGTAATAATGGCAATCAAACCTCTCGTCCAGTCTATACCATTCCGCCCAGATTCTGGACGGGTCTTTGGATTCAGAACAAACCTGCCATCGGTAGATCTTCCCGGTGTTCGGCAACTTGCTAGGACAATGGAAGGTATTGGGGTCCAGGAAGCCAAAGAAGGTGCAGAACGTGAAGCCAAAGAACGGGCATACAGCTTATCGCTTGAGCGCGATGCTAATGGCAACCTTATTATGCCTGAACCTCCAGAAAATTGGGGTCAGTATAGAAAAGACATATTTACTGATTTAGTTCGCAAACGTTATGTTGATGGCGTAACAAGCGATGCAAAAACAAAAATTGCTGATATATATTCAAAAAATCTAGACAATCCACTTCAGGCTAAAAAATTAGCAGATGAATATATTGAAGCAGCTAAAAAAACTTTGCCACCAGTAGCACGTGGTGTCATTGAGGATGAAGCAAGAAAGTCTAGCAATCAAATCTATAATGCTAACACTCGTCGTGAAGCTATTTTAGCAGATGCAAGTGTTCGTAATTTTGCTGTTAAACAATATAACGCTGAACTCAATAACCTGGCTGCTGCAAGCAAAGTAGGTGACGTAGCTGGTATAAAAAAAGCAAAGCAAGAAATAGAAAACCTTTTGGGCAAGATGAAACTTGGACCAGAAGCAATAACTAGCGCCAGAAAAACACTTGAAATTATCGAAAGAACAGGTGGCTTCCAAAAGGAAATAAACAAAACTCTTAGCGATTCCTCTATTTCTCTGTCAAACAAATTAAAACTATTAGATTACGCACAGAGAGCGCTAACAAATCCGCCAGACCCTACTTCAGAAGAAGTAATATTTGGCATGTCCCATAAGCAATTATGGGCAATGTCACCTTCTGATCGCGAGAGCCTTTCTAAAGAACTTGAAAAAACAAAAACTGCTATAAGAAAGGGATATGTTGATGCAACTGGTTTAACAAAAGAACAAATGAATCTTTACACTGCTATTTCTAGCGCACCAAAAAATAACCCTTATAAGATACCAAGTAGCACAACAACAAGATCTTTTCAGAAAGTTGTAGAATTTATATCCAAGACAACCGGTATGCCAGAGACAGCTGTTCTCGGTAAATTAACCGCTGAGAATAATGGCGGCGTGTTTGTGGGCGCTTTCTTTATGAAAGAGCGTCAGGACGCTATGACCAGTCCAGAAAAAGCAGAGGCATTTTATCAAAAATATAGACAAATTCTTGCCATGGAAAGCACAAAATCATTGGCTCCAGCTATGCTTTCTGGCACATCAAGAAGTGCTATATTTTTTAATGCTTATGTTTCTTCTCCAGCAACAGAGCCTTCTGTTAAGTTTAAGTTAGCAGAACAAACGTTAACTAACTTCGATGCCACTAGATCTATTTCAGAGATAAAGACTCTTATTTCTAGCACAAAAAACATAAAACAAAGCGATCTTGATGAGATGTTGGGAAAAGCTATTGGAACAAAAGAATACGGAGCTTTATCAATTAATGCTCGACAAGATTTGTTTAACAGCTTAAAGGCAACTTTTGCTGGAAGGGAAACATTGCCAATTGAAGAAATAGTAAAACAAGCTGTTGCAAATTTTAAAAATGATTGGGTTAAAAATCCAAAGGCGATAAAAGGTTTTACAAAAAAAGGAAATGGTGGTTTACCATATGTAGATAACAATGGTACGCCAGACTATTCCTATCTTAACTCTATGGTCCCAAGTTTAGAAAAATATCTTAAAAAAGACAAAGATGGAAACGTAGTACTTGGATCTGGCGTTAAGGCTATTGATCCAAAAAAGTTATTGTTTGGAAAAACATTATTTGTCCAAAAGGAATCCAACCAAACATGGACCGTTTGGTATAAACCACCCGATAAAGGTTCGGGTGTAACGCCTGTTCTGGTTAACAACTTAACTGAAATATTAAAGATAGATCCTACAAGAGTTGTAGTTAAAGAAAACTTAGCCAGGAGAAAGGCTACTCTTGATAACCAAAAAGATATAGCTAATAGGTCTATTGCTCAAAGTGTGCCTATTATTTCTCCGCTGGCTAGATCTATTACTGGCTTTTTTAGCACGCCTAAAATTAGGCCAACAGAAACAATTCCCCCTGTATACCTAGACTCTAGAGGTGCAGCGGATTTTGCTCCTGTCGGAACATTTGGTGTTGCAGTTCCATCACCTTATGCTTTCAAATCTTATTCAAGGACGACGCCTATTGATGCCGCCGAGGTAAGTAAAAACAAACTTATTCCGGCAGACGGCAAAGCCGTGCCTCAAGAACCAAAAACAAAGGTAAATAAATCTTTGCTTTTTGATAAACCTAAATTTAGGGATAGAGCCTTGCCATTAAACACGCCAAGGGGAGACTAAGATGGATCTGTTTGATGTTGAATCAGAAGATGTATGGGAGCTGCCCAACGCTACCAAATATGACATCCTCAAAGGTGCAGATCTATCGGAAAATGATCCCTATCATATTCTAGAAGATGACGCTGGAAGTTTTCTTATCCTCCCAAAGATAGATGAAACAGGAAGATTATCAGAAGAAGAAGCTATGTCGAAATATGAAACACAAAATGTTCATTTTGGCATCTTTGACTCTGAGTACAGCGCACATGAGTATGCTCAAAAACTTGAGTGGATAGCTAAGAACATAGAGATTGAAGAATAAATATGTCAGATCTGTCGCTTGAGATTAGAAAATATTTTTTGGAACAAATGCGTTCTGCTGACCCGCAGCCTAGAGCAAGGCCATGGGCTGAAGCTACGTTGCCGAATTATACGTTTACTTCTAATCTTATAGACAATCTATCTACTATTCCTGTATGGAACGCTGTTTGGGATCTTACCAATGTTACAAGTCCTATAGACGCCGACTTTCATCAGAATGAAAAGGTTAACCTTATCCAAGAACTTGGCATGGAGAAATACGCTGGCGACCTCCTAGCCACTAGAAACCGCACGCACTTTGATTGGACAGTAAAAAAGATTAAGGGGCTAGAGGAAACAAAGCAACGGCTAGACCAGCAGGGTAGCTTTCTGAATGCCATTGTTTCTGAAATAGGCAATCCCATAAACTATGTAACATTTGGCGCTGGTAGTCTTGTAGCTGGCAGCAAAGCCCTGGCTGGCGCTACTCTTTCTAAGGGTGCTGCGCGTGCTATTGCCACCAATTTGCCGTCACAGATGGTTGATGAGGCTCTGAGGCAGGGTGTAGATCCTACCGCTACGGCTGGAGAGTCCGCGCTAAACATTGTGGCTGGAACATTTTTGGTTGGTGCAGTCGGCAGTCTTGTTGGCAAATATGGAACCAAAGCCCTAAAAGACCCCGACTTTAATCTTCCCAAGGTTGCAGATGATTATGTGGCTGAAGTAGATAAGCGGTCTCGGCCCGTAGGTAGCAAGCCACAACCAGATCCAGTTGACATAAAAGAAGCCAAAGCAGCTAGAGTAGAGCCTGAGACGCCAGTAAGAGAGTCGCAGCTTAGGGCAATCGACGAAACTAGTCCAGGTGCTAAAGTTGTTAGGCCCAATCGAGATGAGGTCTATGACACGCCTACAGGTATATCTGGTCGATGGAGGATACAGTCGCTTGATTGGATAAGCCGTACTAATGCTTATGGCAAATTAACTACATCTGGTGATGCTTCTATTGAAACGCTTGGTCATCAAATTTCTGGCACTAATACGCTCATAACAAACAGAAACGCTCTGCTGTTTGAGCCGTCTGAAATAAACGTCGCTGCAGCAACTGATGTCAAATACAAGGCTCTAGCTACTCAGACTGTCCTGAATATTCGCCAGATCTGGAGTGAATATCTTGGTGACGGTGTAATCGGTAGGCAAGTGCTTGGTGCTGATCTTCGCGCTACAACGCGAGCTGCTGCTGATTTTGCACGCGAATTGATTGATAGGCCCAATCCAGATGGCAAGCTATCTAAAAAAGAATTTGAATACTTAACCATTAAATCCTTTCAAGCAGATAGGATTGAAGCGCCGTCTTATCGGCAAGATGGAATCACACCACTAACACAAGATGAAAGAAAATATATTAGTCGGGCAGCTACAGAAGCGGCCGACCTAAATCGTGAACTTGGAATGCGCTCTTCCAAAGATGGATATTGGTTTTCACCAGAAACCAAAATTAGACAGCTTGATGCGTATCGCAATGAGATCTCAAATTATACGGCTCGACTTGGTGATCTTTCTGAAAAAACAAACAAAACGCCCAATGATCGCGCTGAGATTGAGCAAATCCAAAAATCTTTATTGTACTTTGCCAACCAGATTGATGAGCAATCTCGCTTTGGTAACGTCGATGAAATCCGATTAACATCCGAACCAAATGAATACATTGGTGCATTAGCTAGAACGGAACAGGAAATCCGGGATGACATTGCAATTTTTGTAAGAAATAATAAGATAAGACAATACATTGATAAGGATATTAGCAATCTTGTAAATGAATTTGAACAGCTAGACAACCTGCCGCCACATCTTTTTGACGATGGTGTTCGCTCTCGTATGGAAAACATTGCAGAGCAGCTTCGAAAATATTCTTTGCCAGAAACAGCAAAAGAAAAGCAAGACGAAATCATTGCGCTAAAAAAAGCATACCCCAATATTAGTAAAACAAATCTTTGGTTGCTTCAATATTTAAACACAAAATTAGACAGCCTTGCAAAGGCAAGAGAAAATATTGCCGCCGGTAAAGATTCATTTGAAGATATGAGCAGGCCCCATTTTGGCATCCGATATAGGTCAGATGCTATTATTGAGGATGATGCTGGGCCTCAGATATTTAGAAACAAGCTGTACCTTAAATTCTATGAAGATAGCAAGAACGTAAACTTTGCTAGAGAGCGTAAAAATTTCGCTATAGAAAAAGGATACGAAAAGGCTGAATCTGATGTTAGCAGGGCTCTTGTATCAAGCGATAAGGATGCGATGCCATCTATTTTTAGAGAAATAGAAAAGCTACAAGACGAACTATATGAGTTTCGCAAATTAAATCGCTCTATCCCCAAGGAACAGATAGAGGCTTTTAAAAAATCCAAGGACAATTTACGCAGTTCTATTGGTAGGATTCTTGAAGAAACCGGAATCAGAAATAAAACAAAAGAAGAGCTAGAAGAACTGTCACTGATTAAAAAACCGGGAGATCGTATAGATGGTCTAATAAAAAAATTGGCATATCTGCGTCATGCAATTGAAGCAGAAAAATTAGATAGCTTGAACCCTGCTATCATGGAGCAGTTAAAAACTCGCGTCGACAAAACCATGACTAGAATTAAGGGTGAAGCAGAACTTGGCGAATTGTCTTTCTATGGTTCTAACTCATTTGCAAGGCGGCGTCTTAATTTTTCACCATCAGAAGTTGCGGACTTTATTGTTACAGACATTGAACCGGTGCTTCTTGGTTCGGCCTCTCGTCTTGGTTCGTCCGCTTCTGCTGTTAAGATCTTGGGTGATCGGGATGGCAGAATAGGAATATCTCGCGCCCTTGCAGCTTACGCCAAAAACGCAAAGGGCAAATCATACGACGAGATTAAAGCCAATATTGAGATGTTTGATGACCAGGCTACGCATTTGCTTTCAGAGGTAAATGGTGACATCTGGAAGGGCGGCATTAACAGCCTGTCCAGAAAGTCTGCCAGGTTTGTTACCGAAGCCGGTCAAGCTACAACGCTAGAAAACTCTGGCGTCACTTCTTTAGCGACCGATAGTTTGCGCCTTCTTGTTATAGACGGCTTTAGAGGTATGCAGTCTGCTTTTGAGTTCTTAACCACCAACGCTAATTTCAAAGCTAAGATGAACGCAGAGACCATTGGTGTCGTTGGTGAGTCTCTAGAGTATGCGCTGGCATCTACTACTCGCGGCGAGGCTGCATTTGGTGGCGGCGTTGCTCCTGGCGTTGGCCGGTTTGAGAGGTACGGCGATAAATTTAGCGGCTTCGTCAAAGGGCCATTCATGATGATGACTGGCTTGCCTTTCGTTACATCAATGCAGAAGCAAACTGCTGCGGCCATTGGCTATAGATTGTTTATTGAGACAGCCATTGCCATAGCTAATGGTGGGGGAAGTTCCAGAAATAAGCGATTCTGGGCTCAACATTTGATGACGCCCGAAGATGCAAGAGCCATTAAAGAACTTGTTACAAGTGGCGTCATTGAAAAAACTGAGCATCTATATTTGCCTAATATGCGGAAATGGCAGGACGATGACCTGATGGTTAGGTTTGCTATTGGCATAAAAAGCTGGATGAACAGAGCCATCGTTACAGCTAGCGCAGCGGACATACCTAACCCAGCCAAAGGGTTTATTGGCTACGGAAAGAACTCTAAAGAAATTGCAATGATGCGGGTTCCATTTGGTCTGACATCATTCTCATTTGCTGCCACAAACAGAATTTTGTTGTCCGGTTTACAGGGGCAGGATGCGTCTTGGGTGGCAACTGTAGCGAGCCTTATGGCTGGTGGATACCTTCTGGCTTACCTACGGACTCCTGATTCTATTTGGAAGAACCAAAGCTATGAGGAGCGTCTGATAAACGCTTTTGAAAAGAGCGGCGTATTGGGCATCATAACAGATATTCCGCGCATGATGGAGCAGGCTTCTGCTGGTAGATGGGGAATCCGATCAAGTTTAGGATTTAATCCAGTTAAAAAAGACATGGACACATTTGACGCAATCAAAACATTTACAGGTCCTGGCGGCGGTATTGTAGTTGATGGCGTTAAGCTAATGATTGACGGCCCCAATATGAGCAATCGCGATATGGCCAAGACTGTGATTGGCAACATCCCAATGACAGGATTTATGATATGGAAAGATATACTTAACGATCTTGGCGAAGGTTCCTTGGATCTTTTTCGTGAAGATAGATAAGTCCATTTAACTTTACACAGATCGGGATAAAACGGGACTAGAGGTGGTAAAATGGCAATTCTTATCAATGACGTAAGCGCACGGATCCAGTACACAGCAACCAGCGGGCAGACTGTTTTTACGGTTCCGTTTGAGTTTTTTGAAAACTCTGATTTAAAAGTGTACCAGAACAATACGCTTCTTACAATTGCCACCCACTACACTGTTGCTGGCGCAGGCGTTACTGGCGGCGGTACGGTTACTTTTGTTACTGGCGCTACCGCTGACGACACAATCAGCATTGTGCGTGATGTCCCGGTCAAGCGCGTCACCGATTTCCCTGTATCTGGCCCATTCAATATCAATGGGTTGAACGAAGATCTCGACCGTCTGACTGCTATGGTTCAGCAGCAGGAAACCAGAGATAACCGAACCTTAAGAATAGCAGATGAAGATACTCCTGCCGTTTTTAACGCTATACCTACAAAAGCCAATCGTGCTGGCAAATCGCTAGGGTTTGATAGCGCCGGACAACCTGTTGTTTTTGATACTAATGTTGGCATTGGCGCTTCCTTTACCATTGATAGTATTTCTAATTTGTTTGACAGCGTTCAGACGCAATTCGTTTTGGAAAGCAATGGCACTAATCTAGGGGATTCGGTAAACGACGACGCTTTTTGGATTGTTGCCATTAACGGCGTTATTCAGACTGAAGGGGTAGATTTTAGTATTAGTCTGGATTCCAATGATATTGCCAGGATTGTTTTTACAACAGCCCCAGAGACAAACGATAGCTTTTATGGGGTGTTTATCAGGCTGTATGAGGGAGATGTCACTGCTGGCGTTATAGGAGGGGACTCTGGCGGTGGTGGCGGTGAAGGAGATGCGACCAGCTACATTGAGATTACAACATCTAATCCCGGTACTGGCTCGTACGATGGCCAGACAATCTACAACACAACAGACGGCGCAATCTACATTTGGAATGCTAGCACAAGCGAGTGGCTAGACATCTTCCAATCGTTTACCCCAGATGCGCCTGACGCAATTACTGTTGTTTCGTCCCTTCCTGGGTCAGGAACGGCTGGCCAGGTCGTGTACCTTTCAACAGATGAAAAGCTGTATGAGTGGGATGCTGGCAGCAGTCAGTGGGTTGCCATCGTGCTGACAAACGACACGTCGGCAACGGTTGCTGATGGATCTATTACGACGGCCAAATTTGCTCAGGGTATCACACCTGTCGAAATTGTTGCGACGCTTCCAAGCAGTGGCAACTTTGAGGGTCGGATGGCGTATCTGACTACAGACAACAAACTGTACAGATATGAGGGCGCGACATGGACTGCCGCTGTTGCGGGGTCAGATCTCACTGGTTCCGTCGATGGTTCCCTGTTAACTGCCAATTCTATTGCTGCTGGTGTCATTCAGGCTGGGGCTATATCAGCAACTGAACTTGCAGCAAATGCCGTATCAACAGCTAAGTTGGCGGCTGGTGCCGTCACTACAGATAAAATTACGGCCAATGCAGTCATTGCGGATAAGATTGCCGCTAATGCTGTAACGTCCGATAAAATTATTGCTAACGCAATTAGCTCTGGCAAGATCCAGGCCGGAGCAATCGGCGCTGACCAGATTGCTGCTGGCGTTATTAGTACATCAAAGATTAATGCAAACGACTTCTTGCTTGGCAGTGGTCAAATTGCTGATGCCGCAATTACAAATGCAAAGATTGGAAACGCAGCGGTTGACACTTTGGAAATTGCTTCTGAGGCAGTAATTGTACCAAAGACATATTACAACCAGAATGGTTATACTGGTAGTGGGTCGACAATCAACATACCTGCATTGTCTTTTACTTTGCCTGTAGCAACAACAGCCTATATCTTGTTTAATGCAAACCAAGCATATTCAGGCTCTATACCAGACACAACCTTGAACTTGTATCTAAACGGTACTGTTATTAGTGGTGTTTCAAATGGTGGTAGCCATGCACAAACATCGCCAACGCTTGCAGGTTCAGCTTCTTTAGGCGCGGGCACACACACTGTTTACGTTAGCTGGTACGGTGCATCGAGTGCCGTGACCATTGGCAACATATCACTGACTGTTTTAGGAGCGATGCGCTGATGCCTGACTACACATTCTATGAACCTACCGGCAAGATCACCTGCAATGTTTATTGCAGGCAGGAAGAACTTGCACTTAACCCGCAATGGGGTGACAGCTATGTAGAGGGGAGGTTCCTCCCGTCTCAGTATTACATTGGATCTGGATCCCCCACACCTAAGCAAGACTATACGCCGACTGTATCGGCCAACACGATTAGCGGTTTGCCAGTACCCTGCGAAGCAAAGATTGAAGGCATTGTTTATAGCGTGCCGGACGGTAGCATAACGCTCAACTCTAATTTGATCGGCCCCTATACAGTCAAGATTACGGCCATTACGCATCTCGATAAGGAGATTGTGATACCATGATTATTAACCATACATCAGACTACAAAGAGCGGCGAGCGGCTGTCTATCCAAATATAACGGATCAGATTGATGCTATCTATAAGATGGCTAAGAGCCTGAACGATCAGGGGATCAATCTTCCGCCTGAAGTTTTGGATTGGATTTCTTCTGTCCAATTAGTAAAAGATACATATCCAAAGGA
>Ga0208644_1003129_pt1 | contig 12953 bp, 21 predicted proteins | sample VirMetDEL_Nov_18_FD_184517 | JGI IMG/M metagenome (GOLD analysis project Ga0208644, IMG submission 184517) | Aqueous microbial communities from the Delaware River and Bay under freshwater to marine salinity gradient to study organic matter... | ecosystem: Environmental > Aquatic > Marine >... | reverse complement strand
CTTAAAAGCCGCGCCGACAGGCGAATGAAAAACTTATTTTATCTAATAGGCGGCGCCGCTGCACTTTTTTTACTTTCAAGATTTAGATTCGGCCAAAAAGCTATCTTTCAACTGCGCAGCCTGCGACCAGGCGGCAGTTTGTTACAGCCAACGATTAACGTGGAACTGGCAGTACAAAACCCGACCAATACAACGATTAAAATAAAAAGTATTACTGGATCAATTAGCGTAAATGATAGATTCCTGGCTAATGTATCAGCATTTGGCGATCAGACAGTCGCACCTAATAGCGAAAGTACGCTGCGCCTTGTGGCACGTCCTAGCGCGTTAGGAGTTTTTGAAAGTGTAAGAGAATTACTAACCGCGGCAGCTGGACAGGTAAGCGCTACATTTAGAGGATCAGCAAACCTGGACGGAATAGTTGTACCGATAACTGAAACGCGCAGCCTGTGAACGCAAGTGTGATAATGGGGCGACTAGCACCGTTTATGAACAAAAACGAAATGCTAGTACAGGATCAAAGTACAGGCGACATAATAGACGCTATCTGTACTGCGCACAAAAGACACGCGCAGGAATATAGCAGGATTAGTTCTTTTTTTAATGCTGGAACACCTAGAGAAGTAGGACGTAAAATTTTTAATTTTTTAAAAAATAATGTCCGCTATGTAATTGAGCCAGGAAGTAAGCAAACTGTAAAAAGTCCTGCTGCTATCCTTGCAACAGGTTATGGGGATTGCAAGCATTACAGTTTATTTGCTGGGGGAGTATTACAAAGCCTGGGAATACCTTTTGCCTATCGTTTTGCTAGTTATAGAGATTACGATAAGCAACCGCAGCACGTTTTTGTAGTGATTAACCCAGGTAAAAACGAAATTTGGCTAGATCCAGTAGTAGGACAGTACGACTATAAAAAACCGTATAAACACGCAACAGACAGAAAAATGGCACTATACTCAATAAGCGGAATGGGCGCGACAGCGCAACAAAAGGCAGCGTTAAAAGCTGCTAAAGCAGCCAAAAAAGCGGCGCCGACAAAAGCGGCGAAAACAGCAGCTAGAACAGAGTTGAAAGCTGCCCGCCAGGCTGCGGGCCGCACAGCAGGGCAGGTACTTAAAAAAGGAACGAAAGCAATTTTGAAAGTAGCAGCTTCGCCAGTACGTAACGCATTTTTAGCGCTAGTGGCATTAAATTTTGGCGCCCTGGGAACAAAGCTATCGGCAGCCTGGAAAAAAGCGCCTAGTAAGCTAACAAATTTTTGGGAAGGCGCAGGCGGTCAGATTAACGCACTAAAAAAAGCCTGGGAAAAAGGATCTACTAAAAAAAGAATTTTTGGCGACGATACAATTGGAGTAGCACCAGCGGCAGCAACAGCAACAGCGGCAGCGCCATTACTTGTAAAAGTTGGTAATTTTTTAAAAGACATAGGAATTGAGCCAGACGATTTACTGCAAATAGGAAAGGACGCACTTAACGCAAAGGCCCAGGAACTAGCAAAACAAGCACTAATGCCAAAAGCAGCAGAACAAGCTGAATATATAGACACAGCAGATCAAGTTTTTGAACAGTCGCCAACAATGGACGTTACCAGTACACCAGTTTTTGAAAAATCAGCTGCAACTAGCAAACCTAATTTTTTACCCTTAATACTAGGCGGCGCAGCTGTCCTGTATTTTGTAACTAGAAAAAAATAAAATGACTGCAAAGCAACGCGCAGCACGCGCAAAATTTAAGGCAGTAGTCGCAGAAGCTAAAAAGCTGCGCAAGAAAAACCCTAAGCTAACCCAGGCGCAAGCTGTAAAGCAAGCCTTTGCGATTAGCTACGGTAAAAAGCGCGCTGGAGTAGGTGCAGTTAAGAAAAAAGCAGCACGAAAAAAGAAAGCGGCTCCTACAAAAGTAAAAGCAAAAAAGCGCAGATCAACGGAAATGCACACAGACACGAAAAGCCATAACGTTAATATCCGCGTAATTAGTGGTATATCAAAAGCTGAAAAAGCAATTAATAAAAATTTATTAGATGAATTAAATACTATTTTAAATAAGATACGAAACGATGAAGAAGTGCGCGACAGCTATAAAATTGCTTTAAAATATGGTAAAATTATGAAAGAGGATAGGCCAAAAGCTAGAGGAATAATAATGTTTTACAATCAAAATATAAAAGAATATAAAGAGCATTTTAGGCAACTAAAAAAGCAATTAAAGTAATGTATAAAATTTTACCCTACACGCAGGCCCAGGCTAGGCGCTTAAATGTAAGAGTAAAGCCAAGCAGCAGAAAAGGTAAAAAAATTGATATTTATGACGGAAAAGGAAATTATATAACAAGTGTAGGCGCAAAAGGCTACCTGGACTATCCAACTTATCGTAAGTTATTTGGAAAAGCAGTAGCCGATCAGCGGCGGCGCCTATATAAGCAAAGGCACCAGGCAGATAGAAAAGTTAAGGGAACGCCAGGGTACTTTGCAGATCAGCTGCTGTGGTAATTAGGACGTAATAAACAAACATAAAAAAACAAAATGGCAAGACGTAGAAAAAGCACCAAAAGACGCGCAGGTCGTCGTCGTATGGGCGCAATTGGCAAAAAAGCCAACATTGCAGCTGCACTGGGAATAATCGCAGGCGCAGTTATTGGTAAAAAAGTTGCAGGCTTTATTCCAGTAGGGGATGAGCGAATTAAAAATGCAGCAGTTGTAGGTATTGGACTAGCTTTCCCAATGATCCTAAAAGGGGATATGGGTAAGGCAATTGGTAACGGTATGATCGCAGCAGGTGGCGCAGGTTTAGTAGGTCAATTAGTACCAGCACTTGGTCAAATGGATGATACTATGACCTTTCCAGTAACAGTTGGCGAAGTACCTGATAATATCAGCGTAATTGCTGGGGATGATACGGTACTAGCTGGCGACGATCTTTCTGTGCTGGCAGGATATGACGAAGACGATAATTAATTTAATTACCTGTATTCACCTTTATTTAAAAACAAAAAGCCCCGCCCTGGGCGAACGAACAGGGCAAAAACAAAATGGCTTCAACAGTCGGCACACGCCTCGCCTTTGAAAAGGCAAAACAAGCGATAAACACAGCAGGTTTTTCGCTAGGTCAAGCAGTACTTTCTCAGTCCTACTTGCGCTTGGAAGTAAGTTTATCAACTACTATCACAAGTTATCAATTCCCTGTACTAACAAATGACGTAAGCAGCAGCAATACGTCTAGCTTTAACACAGAACAGCGTCTTAATTTGCAGGACGCCTTCGTGTGTTCTAGCATTGGACTTTTCTTCTGCAAACCTTCTAGTACAACAGCTACTAACTTTCAGTTGGTAACTTATCCTAACACACAGATTTTTTCAACGTCTAACACAGCTACCAGCCTTTTTAACTGGTATAACAGCAGCCTTACTTTGACTGTAAATAACCGTCAAATTGTACCTGCTTATGACTTATACCGTCATTATTCTGTTCCTATGCAGCAGGAAGTTGCAGCGCCTTACTATTCTGCTAATACAGCTAATTTTAAGGATCAGCAAAGCGGAGCAGATTCAGCTTTTTATCCAGTAGAGCCAGCCTGGGTACTTGTAGGATCTAAGCAGAACAGCTTACAAGTACAATTGCCACAAGCTATGGCAGCTGTTGAAACTAACAGCCGCGCGGTGCTTATCCTTCGTGGACATTTGGCACAAAACGTTACCCCTGTACGTTAATAACTAGGGAAAAAAACAAGGGGCCAGTCAAATGGCTGGCCCTATTTTTTAAAAAAAGTAAATTTTATCAAAATGGCATTTAAAGCCGCTAAGTACGAACTGGTTGAACTTTTAGTTCCTGGAGTAGCAAGTACTGGACAAACTCAAACGCAATGGAGTTTTCCCGACCTACCAAAATTGCGTTATACTAGCTTACTAGCAATGGAAAGCTGGGCAATTGATACGCTAGAAAAAAGTCCTAATAACGTGGACACGCCAACGGCTGCAATTATGGAAAAAAGCTACCTAGTGTTATACTCAAACGAGCGCCAGGACTTATACCGTATTCCCTTGATTAGTTTAATTCGCCAACAAGCTACAACTAGCGCCAGCGCACCTTTTGTACGTGCTTTGTTTGAATTTCAAGGCCAAAAAATAACCTGGGATAAGTCATTCATTCAAATTGCTAACGCACCTGCTAATACTACCAATTTTAGCTTTTGCTTTGGCGTTTATTACATTTAAGTTATGGCAGCAACTGCACAACTACGCAGCGCAAGCGCTGTGCTAAATTGGTATAATGATCAGCCGCAAGCGGCTTTCAAGTTGTATCGTTTTTCTGTTATGCCTAAAAACATTACTGGTGCCTATGACGGTAAAAGTAAGGATGAAGGCTACGAAAAGCTACAAAGTGAACTGGCGTTAATTGCTAATGATGACTATAACAATTTTGTGCTAGGCTTATTCAACGAAAAGGATAAAGAAAAAGCGACGCCTGCGATTAACAAAGTGTTTACCGTTAATGACGCGCCGCTAGGAATGGTGGCAGGATATGGCGTAAGCAATCAACAGGCGCAAATTAATAACGAGATCTTAAACGAGATCCGCGCAATGAGGGCAGAAAGGCTAGCAGAGATAGAAGAAGATGAAACAGAGGAAGAAGAAGAAGAAGAACAGCCAATGACGCCAGGATCAATACTAGCAGGTATGCTGCAACAGCCGCGAGTGCAGGAAATGCTAATTAATGCGCTTTCTAGTATGGCTGGCAATTTTGCAAGGCCACGCGTGCAGGCTGTAAGCGGAACACATACCGAACAAGATATGGAACAGATTTTACAAACTTTATTTAGTAAAGGAGTAACACCCGACGACCTATTGAAGCTGGCTTCAATGCCGCAAAGTCAAATTACAATGCTGCTATCAATGCTGCGTAAATAATGGCAAACAGGATTAAAATATCAACAACAGACGTGCTGCTAATTGGCGGCGGCTTATTAGCTTTTTCAGCTGTAAAAAGGTTGCTTATTGCAGCTGGTATTGCAGCAGGACAAGGCACACAAGCGGCCAGTCAGTTAATTACTGATCCAAACAGCTATTTTAAACCTAGTTACTACAAACGTACTGGCGGATCTCTAATTAGACGCGCAGACGCAGAAAGGTACGCTAGGCAGATTCACAGCGCGTTTGGGATATTCCAGGATGACTTTAACGCTATTGTCGCTGCATTTAACCGTTTGCCTAGTAAGGCGGCAGTATCATTTTTAGCTGACGTATTCCAACAGATCTATAAAGAGGATCTACTTACTTTTTTAACAAATGGCGGCGGCCTATTACCCTGGGACGGACTATCCGATAACCAGCTAAAACAATTGCTAGCATTTACTAACAAATTACCAAACAAATGAAAAAAGGAAACTTATTACCGATTTTATTAATTGCTGGCGCGGCTTACGCTTTTATGGCCTTTCGCAGACGCCCAGGAGTAACTGTAACAGCGGATATGCCTATTCGTCAAACAGCAGAAGAATTTGAAGCAGACACAAGAGGCGCGCAAGTTAAGTCTAGCCTTATTGACGCTGGAACTAAACTAATCAGCAACCTATTTACTAAAAAAACTGAGCGCCAAAAAACAGCTAAAAGAGTGCAGGCAACAGCTGTAAAGCGCGCAGTAAAAAGCGGAACAGCTACAAGAAAGCAAGCAAAAGCAGTAACGAAATCACTTTCGCAAGGAATAGGCCCTATTCGTATAGGCTTTGACGATAATCAAGTACTGTGCTAAAAATTAAACAATGAATAAGAACTTATTATATATAGCGGCAGCAGCTTATTTTGTTTGGCTTTTTTCTAAAAAGAAAATGAATGGCACAAACGCACCTAGCGCCCAAGCGGCAGCTGGAATGGCTAGAAGAATAGTTGCAGACGCAGTGGATCAAACGACCTTTATTCCCGACGAAACTACTTTTGCGGATCAATACGCAAAAGATAAAAGCCAATGCAGATGACCTGTAAAAAATATATAACAGAAACAAAAATTTTCAGCGCTAGTTCTCAAACAGACACTAACGCCAATAGTGTAATTTTTGTTAATCAAGGTACTTCAAATGTAACTGTGGACGGTTTTTTACTAACGCCTAACCAGTCCTGGAATATAACAGGCAACGAAAATGAGATGAACGTTAAAGTATATTCTTTTAATTTTAGTGGCGCTGGCGTAAACCAATTAACAGTAATACTTAAACGATACGTTTAATGTTTGTAGATTTTAATATACTTAATCAATTAGGCAGTCCGTCTATAAATAGTAATACTTTTGCCAACCGTCCTGCGGCTGGCCAAACTGGTAGGCTGTTCGTTAGTACAGATACCTTTGAGATTTACCGCGATAACGGTACAACGTGGGATCTAATTGGCGGCCCTGGATCTAGTACAATTACTGGAACTGGTACAGCTACGCAGGTAGCTTATTTTACCAGCAGCCAGGCGATAGGATCTAGCGCGAATTTATTTTGGGATAATACTAGCGGCTTTTTAGGAGTAGCAACAGCTACGCCTACTGCTAGAATTGAGGCAGTTAAGACGGACGGAGTAGGGATCTACGCAAACTATACAACAAATGCAGGCAGCGGAAGTAGCGCTACTGCGCTATGGGCAAAGAATGTAACAAATGGCAGCGGCTTTTCAGCAGTTATTGAAGAAACTACGCCTAACACAACTGCTGGACAGTATCCTTTATTAATTAAGCATAGCTTATCTAGTGGAACTGCTGGAGTAGGTATGGGAACTGGTATTCACTGGCAATTACCCGACGACGCAGGCACGTTTAAAACTACGCAGCTTACTATTGAAACTATTAACGCGGCTGCTGCTACTTATGCAACTAGATACCGTTTTAATGTTCAAAGCAATGGATCTAGTACGCCAGTAGCTTATATAAACAGCACAGGACTAGGAATTTTTACAGCAACACCAGGGGTTGCATTAGATATACACAGTACTGGAATAATGGCGCATTTTAATACTACTAGCGCTACTGGCAATACTTACATAGCTTTTCAAAGGACTGGAACAAACGTTTGGCGTTTAGGGGATCAGTATAACGCAGGCGCAAACTTTTTTCAAATACATAATACTGCATTATCTAATAATGCTATTGAGATAGACGCTGCAACAAATAAAAGTATTTTTACAGCGTTACAAACTTATACAACTGGCCTAGCTAGGGGCAATTATTTTGACTACAATTTAAGCGTAAGCGCTGGCGGCAGCTTTTCTAGTCCTAACGCAATTACAGCGCTGGGAGCAAGTTTAGATTTAACGCTAGCTGGTAGCGCAACAATACCTAGCGGCGCAAGGAGTGGACTAGACGCTTACAATAGCATAGGTTTTACTGGTACTGGAACGCTTACACATAACCAGGGTACACAAATTCGCGCGTATTCTAATGTAACTGCTGGCTGGGCCTTTAACGGATCAGCAACAGGAACGGTAACGCACCTAGCAGGACTGCGCGCCCTTTTTCCTGATAATACAGGCAGCGCTGTAACGGTTACTAATAACTATGCGCTACTTTTAAACGATCAAACAGCAAACACAGGTACAGTTACTTATACTAATAGGTGGGGAGTTTATCAAGAGGGGGCAAGCGATCTAAACTATATGGCGGCAAACTTGCTGCTAGGATCTACTACTAATAGCGGCGAAAAGTTACAAGTAACGCCAAATGCAAAAATTTACAATACAAGTGGTAATTCTACTTTAACAATCAGCGGAACTGGTAATCCTTTCAAAAGTATTTTAAATTTAGAGTTTACAGCTAGCACATACGGTAGTACATTAACTTATGACGCTAACCCAGAAATAGTAACATTGGAAAATTATGGACGTAGTAGTTCCAGTTCTAATTCTGGTAGTATTTTTTTTAGAACAAAACTTAACAATACTACGCCTACTGATGTAATGGTACTTAATGCGTATTATGGTACATTACTATTGGGAGGTACAAGTTTAATTAACAGTAATTTTAAACAGAACATTACTACAAATAGTGGACTGGGGGCAATTTTAGTAACGCCAGCAAGTGACGGTACTGTACCACTATTACGTGCAATAAATGCAGCACAAACGGTTAATGTTGGTGAAATAGGAACAAAAAGCGGCACAAGTTTATATTTTAGTACAAATGCTGTTGAACGAATTACTATAAATAATATCGGTGATATTTATACAAATGGCAATACTTTATGGTTTGGCGCAAGTAATACAGCCGATTTTTTTGTTAGTCCTTCTACTGGATATTTTTACAATGAATATCCAACATCTTATGGTTTAATATGGCGAAAGCAAGACGGCACAGAAGCTATGCGCATAACTGGAACTAACGTTCTAATCGGCACAACGACAGATAGCGGCGAAAAATTACAAGTAAATGGAACTGTAAAATGCAATGACTTAACTTTAGGCGCAAATTATTCTAATACTTACACAACTGACGCAACGTGGAGTAGCGCACAAACTGTTATTCCTACTAATACAATGAATGTAAATGGCGTATATTTAATTAAATTAAAATGGGTTACAACAGCTGGAGGAAGTCCATATAATTGTAATACAGCTTTTTTGATATGTCCAGCAAATTGTAATGGTGGTGGTATAGATAATACCGTAACGCCTATTATATCAACACATCAAGGCGGTACTGGTACTATTATTGTTAATATGATAGCGGGAGGCAGTCAAGTATCAGCTGGTTTACAAGTTACTTTAAATGGATTTGCTAATTATACAGGCAGTTTAGACGTAACCGCTACAATTTTAAAAACATAAAAAAAATGGGATATTCAATTCAACCAGTCCAAATTTGGACTAACGGAACAGCCGCAACAGGCAACTACATTGACGCTAGTATTGTTAATGATAATTTAAGCGATTACGCCCAGTTTTACTGGCAGATATCTAGTGTTACAACAGACAGCGAAGGCGCTGAAAGTAAGCAAAGCCTTACGCAAGGTAATACCACAATTAGCGGCGGCGACTATATTGTTTGGGGCGAAAGCCAGGACATTAATTTAGCTGCTTATCAGTATATTTGTAGCAAATTAAATTTAACACTTATACCTTAAAAAATGGACAAACTACAAACGCTTAAAGCAGCAGCCTACGACCTTTTAGCTAACATTGAATGGCTACAAGCAAAGCTGCGCGAAACTAACGCACAGATCGCTGAAGAAACTAAAAAACAGCAAGAAAGTGGATCCACAGATAATAACGATAGTAATTAGTAGCGTATTTGGCGCTGGTGCGTCCTGGGCAGTACTTAATCAGCGCGTAAAAGCGCTAGAAGAAAAGCAGGCTAAACACGACGATCACGCCGAGCGCCTTATCCGCTTAGAAACTAAGCTGGACGTTATTATACAAAAATTTAAAAATACTTCACTATGAAAAAGCTAGTTAAAAACTGGAAAACTACGTTTTTTGGCTTCGCTACTATTATTGGCGGCGTTGCAGCTATTTTAAAAGGCGACCTAGTAACTGGTATAACCACAATCGGCGCAGGTCTAGGCCTTACCGCTGCTAAGGACTTTGATAAAACAGGAATTTAATGAAAGGCGCCAGGACTTATATAGTTGCACTATTTGTGCTGGCCCTCGTATTAATAGGAACAAAAGTGAGCGCAACTAAGCTAATAGCAAAATTTGAAGGCCTGCGACTAAAAGCCTATAAAGATAGTGGCGGCGTTTGGACTATTGGTTACGGTACAACTATTAACCCTGTTACTGGTATTCCAATTAAGCAAGGCGACACTATCACAAAAGACACAGCGCTAACCTGGTTACGTATGCAAACAGCTGCGACAGAAACACAGGTTAAATCAAAAATAAAAGTAGCGCAGTCGCCTAATCAAATAGCCGCGCTTACTAGCTTAACTTACAATATAGGCATTGGCGCATTTAGCAGATCCACACTACTAAGATTAATTAACAGCGGGGCAGATAAAAACGAAATTGGGGCGCAGTTTATACGTTGGAACAAAGTAAAAGGAGTAGAAGTACCAGGATTAACGCGTAGGCGGCAACTAGAAGCCGAGTTGTATTTATCATAACTAGCTAATTTATATTATTTTATCTAATCCGCTGACTCACAGCGGAATTTTTTTTTGTTTATATGAAATTTTGTTTTATAGATTTGTAGCGACAAACGATCTACATTCATTAAAATTCTAACCGTATGACTACACCAAACGACCTTGCAGCGTATAAAAAAATGCTGCAAGAAAAAATCACTGCGCTACAATTTTTAGGATCTAATCTAAAAGACACAAAGCGTATTGCTATTCAGCTAACGTTTAACTGCGAAAGCCGCGTTTTAATAGAACAGCGGCTGATTCCTTTTAACCTGGAAATGGAACTGCGCACTCTTATTGACGATTCTATTGACTTTTACCAGCGCCAGTTAGTAAACGCTAATACTGGAAACTATGAGCAAATTTGACCGCGTAATTAGCTGGAGTTATACCTGGCTATTTTGTTTCCCTTTAATGCTAGTAGTAATGCTGGCAGTAGAAACAGTTTTTTTTATTTACAGATCTATAAAATTAATCCAACTATGCAAAACCAAACTTTTAACGCTCCTGCGTTTCCCCCACAAGTAGCACAAGACAACCTGGGCCGCATTATTGCGCCTATTCCTGGAATGAGTAAGCTAGAGTATTTTAGTTTACAGTTGCTCCCTTTTTACCTAGAATTAGCAACTACTAAAAAGCTATCCGACAAAGGCGAGCCAGTTACACCAGTAGAGGCGGCTATTAAGACAGCAAAGGATCTAATTGAAAAACTTAACACCAACGAAAATGAAAAAGACGTACTTAGTATTATTGAATAACCCAAAATTTTGGTTATTAATTATTTTACTTTTTATGCTATGGCTATCTAGCTACTGGAACTACTAACAAAAAATGCAGACAAACGACCTGGAAATTAACGACCTGTTAAAGGCGAGGCGCTACGATCCTACAAAAAGGCCCAGCCAGGAGCAGGTCGTTTTTTCAATTAATTCAAAAATCGTTGGAACGCTGCAAAATTACGTGGTAGTGAGCGGCCTACCTAAGGCAAGCAAAAGCACCTACCTTGGCGCTATTGCTGCTAGCGCGCTTGTGCCGCATTATCAGGCTGTATTTGGCCTTAAATTAAGCCTGCCAGCAGATAGGCAGCGCCTAGCTTATTTTGATACTGAGCATAGCGCCTTTGACTTTTACAGGCAAATGGATAAGATAAAAGGGTTTGCAGATAAAAATAGCTTACCCGATTTTTTCGACGCCTTTTCTACGCGTGAGGATATGCCAGCAAAGATTCGCAAATTAGTTGAAGCCTATTTGCAAGCACACGCAGAATGTAGCGTTTTAATTATTGACGGACTGCTTGACCTTTGCTTAAATTACAACGACGAAAGAGAAACTAGGCTACTTACTAACTGGTTTAAAAGAATCACAAAGCAGTACAACGTTTTACTAATTGGCGTGCTGCACCTGGGTAAAGGCCAGGGCGAAACGCTAGGACACCTGGGATCTAATACAGACCGCTGGGCGCAAAGTACTTTGATAGTTGAACGCAATAAAGAAAATCAACAGTTTATTTTAAGACCTAAATACCTGCGAAGTAGTGATGACTTTGATCCAATAGCTATAATGAATTTTAACGGACTATGGCAGCAAGTGCCTTACATAGAACAGGAAACTTTTACAATACCAAAAAAAGGTAAAAAATCTTAACCTGGGAACAGAGGAAACTGAACGCTAATAACTATGGAACAGAAAAACAACAGCGGAACAATTTTTCGCAATGCAAAAAAGGAAACAGCGCAGGCGCCTGATTATTCGGGAACAGCAACAGTAGGGGAAAAAAAATACCGTATTGCTGGCTGGATCAACAAAAGCAAAACTGGATCTAATTACCTGCGCATTTTATTTACTGAAGTAGTAGAACAGCCGCAAGCTGGACTACCAGCAGAACAAAGCAGGCTGGAAATGGGGAGCGGCAATATAGATAGCGTAATGATTGACGACCTACCCTTTTAAAAAAAAGCGCCAGGAGCTAGGCTCAACTGGCGCGGACAAACGACCAACGGACTAACCGCGATCACCTGTATTCACTACGAAATTAGTAAAAAATGGCAAAGGATCTAAAAACAGCGATAGTTTTTTTTAAGCCTGGCACAAAGCGGCCCAGGAAATACCGAAATATATCTAACGTACTAAAATTTGGCAAATTTTGCCAGGATCTTGGCGCCTGGTATATTAATTGGTACGACAAAGAAAGCGCGAAATTTGAGCGCAGGACGTGGCTTATACGCGACTTTGAAAAAAAGCTGTAAATTAGCAGATACATAAGCAGAGTTGGTTTTATTCACAATGCGGCCCCTGGTTTCTACTAGGGGCCTTTTTTTTGCGCTTATATGTGCAACGATTTTTTTTAAATAAAGGTCAATACAGGTAATGTGTGAATAAAAAAATATCGTAAAATTCACTAAAATATCAATTATTTTCACTAACTTTGAGCTATTCTGTGCAAGGCCTCACAAAGGCATGCACAAATAGCTCAAAAAGTTGCTATTTTACGAAAGTCAAAAAATTAGTTTGGTAAAAGTTTTGCAGGGCCAAAAAGTTTTTTTACTTTCATTACGACAAACGACATAGGACTTAAAAGCCGCGCCGACAGGCGAATGAGAAACTTATTTTATCTAATAGGCGGCGCAGCTGCACTGTTTTTACTTTCAAGATTTAGATTCGGTCAAAAAGCTATTTTTCAACTTCGCAGCCTGCGCCCAGGTGGTAGTTTGTTACAGCCAACGATTAACGTGGAACTGGCAGTCCAAAACCCAACTAACACAACGATCAAAATAAAAAGCATAACTGGATCAATTAGCGTAAATGATAGATTCCTGGCTAATGTATCGGCATTTGGTGATCAGACAGTCGCACCTAATAGCGAAAGCACGC
>Ga0208644_1003128_pt1 | contig 12954 bp, 13 predicted proteins | sample VirMetDEL_Nov_18_FD_184517 | JGI IMG/M metagenome (GOLD analysis project Ga0208644, IMG submission 184517) | Aqueous microbial communities from the Delaware River and Bay under freshwater to marine salinity gradient to study organic matter... | ecosystem: Environmental > Aquatic > Marine >... | reverse complement strand
AATGATAATACACATATGCTAGGCTGGAGATGCAGGCATACCTTATTGCCTTATCCTATTCAAAGCTTTGACGAGGTTGCTCAAAAGAGAGCTGTTGTCGATAACAAGATGCCAAAGGTTCCAAAAAAGATTTCAGAGGCCAAGGTTCGTAAGCAAGTGGAGAAGGGAATCTTATGAGATTAGAAAAGGTTACTTTTGACAGGTCAACTGATGCTTTTACAACTGATGGCTATGCCTGGATTGTTGCTCCCAGGTTGCAGTCCAGGGTAGCCCATGATCGGGATGGCAATGCAGTTTCTAATCCAATGCTTGTTTTTTCGAGCCATGAAACATTAGGCCGAGGTCAATACCTGCTTTACAAGTCGAGGTATTATGTCGTATTTGATTTTACTGATAGTGGATATTACTTCAATTATGAATGTAAGGAAGTCCCTAACAAAGTATAAGGAGAATTAGATGAAAATTGAAGAAAACGAAGTTAGAGAATCGAAACAAATACCAAAGGAGTACATTTACAACAGGCTCATAAGCATGGGCAAGTTTAGTGGTAAAGTGTTGCTAACCAATGGTCAAGTTGTGGATCAACCTGACTTCACTATGGCCTGTGAGCTTGAAATGCTTCACGGTGCAGAGATACTGGAGGCTGGAGATGAGAGGATTCACAGTGGAAGTAAACCAGAACGATCTGAGAGCAATGGAAAAAGACTTGCCAAGCTTTCTGCTGTTGAGGTCGGAGAAAGCAAGCCAGAAGAGTCTGAAGATGATCGAGATGAAGATTCAGAGGTCGGGTCAGGTTCCGGTCGATACTGGAAAACTAAGGGCAAGCTCAAAGATAAAAAATCCGAAGATTCGGACGAGTAGTTCAGGATTCTATATCGAGCAAGAGTTGACGTATGGTGATAGTTCAGGAATTGATTATGCAGCGGCCCAATATCTTGGGGTTTCTCAGAAGGGAGGCACATTTATTCGACATTATGTTGGAAAGTATGGGGCACCTTTGCGTAAAATTATATCGTTATATCAGAAAGCGTCAAGAACGTCAACTGGCCGAGGCTTCACTGGCCCTAGAACTAGAAAAGCAGCATACCAGGTGGCTTACAGATATGCCAAAAGAAATGGGCTTCTTAAACCTTATGGTTCTGGTAGTTTATCGGCAGGAGATTCAGACTCAAGGTGGATTCACAAGACTATTGAAAAAGGTCGTACAGGAGAACAGATTTTCAGAAATATTATGAAAGTCTTTAGAACAGGAAAATGATTAAGACAGCAGAGATGGTAAATGCAATAACCAGTGCAGGGCAAACAGTCCTGCCTGACTATGGCAGAGGGATCACTGAGTCAGAGAAGGCTTCTTTGACCGGGACAAATGTGACTTCCTTGGTCAGATTAACCTATGATCCGAATGACAGTGTAGCAGAGACAACCGTTGGTGACATATCAGCAGCAACAATCTTTGTCATGTCATTTAGCAAAGATCGTAGGGCAGCCATTGATGCTATCAAGGATATTAGTCTACTAGGATTTCTTGATGAAAGAATGGTAGTACAGAAAACTGCCCCGTTTTCCATCGGAACGGGTGCTGATGAAATTAAATTTTATGGATGGAGACTGCTAGGTGCTTACGATGAACTTGTCCAGGATATAGGTTCTTCTATCTATATGGCTGAACAGGCAATCGAAGTACGATTTAATAACAGACTAAGCTGACTCTTAGAATTGATAATAGGAGAATTTTATGGCTTTTACTCAAGCAGATTTAGATGCCATTTCGTTAAACCAGTATCAGGTTTTCTTTGATGACTTGAACCTGGGATATATCGTTGATGGCACATTGACTGTTGGTGTTGCTGGTCAGTACACCGAAGTCAACAACGTCAATCAGTTTGAGGGAACTATTAAGATGTGGAACAGGGCTAACATCCCATCTGTATCTTTTTCAGTTTTTTCAAATGACGTAGACACAATGCGTACAAAGTTAATGAAGGGACAAGTTCAATCAGAAACCTTTTCTGATGGGACTTCCAAGATTGGCTTCGGCGTAGAAACAATAGGATCAGACAGCTTTGCTGGAGTCCTGCTTATGACCCCATACCCTGCACCGTCAGGATATGATTATGCAAGTGATTTCCGGTTTACCAAGGCTGTTTTAAGGATTGACTATGATAACATCATAGCTTCAAGCAAGGAAAGTCCTGCTGAAGTTCCGATTACTGTAACCATGTTACCTGACACTACTCAGGCTACTGGTTTTGAGTACGGAGTTTTCGGCAACTGGCAAGCTTCTTCTAGCACCCCATTAGGCGTGAGCATTACTGCTTATCAGTATGCTTTATCTGATGACCCTAGAATTAGTTTAACGGCAGCTACATTACTTGCTGATGAACTTCAGAGGCTAGAGTGCCATGCTCATTATGGTACTGTTTCTTCTACTGCAACAGCAATCAATAACGGTGCAGGATATTCGGCTACTGATACGAGTATTGTAGTTGATAGTGTTTCAGGAATTGCAGCTGGTGATTTCATTAGAATTACCACTTCTGGCCCTGTCCAGGAGTATGCAAGGGTTTCTGCCGTGACTACTGGTACAAACACCTTGACTGTTGAAAGAAATGCTCTAGGTTCCACTGCTCAGTCTATTGCAGATAATGATGTAGTAACTTTAATTACTAATGTCTCTACTGTAAATGTCCGTGACGGTGCTACTTGGGCAAGCTCTGATGCAACCAAAGCTACTGTTGGTAACACTTACCAGGGAACTGGCTCTGCTAACAAGGGCGTTATAGCTCATGTTGCTACTGGTTCTGCAAACATCACTGCTACTTTTAACAGTGTTGCTTCCAGAAATCTGGCCATTACTGCAAGCTAATGAGACTAAAAAGACTTACACTAGCTGACCTTGAGAGACTGCAAGAAATTGGAGATGAAATCCAGATTTCTAATTGGTTCAGCAGGTTAGGTCTTATTAGTGAGTTTATAGGTCACCTGGTTTATGCCAGGTGGCCCTTATTACATATTAAGAAGCTACCGAAGCTCATGGAAGCACACGACCTGTTAAAAAAAGGTAAGGGTGGTAGCTCCAAAGGATTGACTCCTTTGGCTGCATGGTTAGGGGCCAGGTTAGGCCAGACTCCACAACAGATAAAGGACACTGTTTCGTCCACTGAAGTCCATGCCATATACGTTGAATTATTAAGAAAAGATATTGAAAAGAAGATGGCAATGCTCATGGCTCACCATGACCCAAAGGCATTGCAAAAAGCTATTAAGCAAGACAGGCAAAAGCTCAAGCACAAGCCTGTCAGAAAGAAGTCGATTGTGGATTATCGTCAAAAGACTTTAAAATTTGAAGCTGCCGAGAAGAAGAAAAAGGAGGTCAAAGATGCTGTTCAACCTAATAACATTCCCCGTAACACTCATCATGTTCGGGCTAAGAACCCTTCTAGCTTTACTATCAACTAGCGTAATTATACTGATACACTTGGTTGGCCTATTTCTTCATTTTGTCATCTTGTTTATAGATGGCTTTAGTTATTATCTATGTTATGTCCCATTTAGGGAAGTGTATTGTTTTAGAAACATTTACAAAAGAGCTTGCTGCTATCGAACTTTCAACCATTACAGGGGCGGTAAGCTATGAAAGAATATATCATACGATTATTATTTAAAGTCGATGCTAGTGGGTTAAAAAAACAACTACAATCCATAAGTAAAGAAGCGGCCAAAGTCGGTGCGGCTATGGCCAAGTCTATGAACAGGGCTTTCAAGACCGTAGCCAAAGAGGGCGGTAATGCTTCTAAGCAGGTTGTAAAGTCTTTAGATGATATTGAAAAGAAAACTAAAACAACAAATAAAAGAGTAAAGGAAATTGGAAGTTCGTTTGCTCAGACTGCTCAAGTTGTTGCTCAAGCTTTTGCAGGCGTTCAGGTGTTTCGAGGGATTTCTTCATCTATTGACCAATTTGCAAAACTGGAGTCTAGTCTTGAAAAATTAAAGTCAGCCACACAAATATTTGGCAAAGACTTCTCCAGGATACGGACTGACCTTCTTGCGATACGTCAAGATGGGGTTCTCTCTTTCGAGACACTTGCATACACGGCTAGACAGCTTCTTAGTCCTAACATTAACATGGCTTCTGAGTCTGTTGGAGAGTTTGTTAATGCCTTAAAAACTGTTGCAGTCGTAGAAGGAATCTATGAGGATATAGATTTTGCAATTCAATCATTTGTCCGAGGACTTCAAACTGGTACTCCAGAACTACTTGAGAACTTGTCTAGTGACCTGAGAGCATTTATTCAAACTGAGGCTGGTGGATTTGCAAAGGTTCAGCAGGATCAGGCTGCTCGTCAAATGGTTTTCAACGAGATATTGAGAAAAGGCACTGAGCAGCAAGAAGAATACAATAGGTTGCTAGGCACAACTGCAAGTACATTTAAGATTCTTGCCAATGATTCTAAAAGAGTGTCGGAATCACTTGGAGAAGCTTTTGCTCCAGTATTAAAGGAGATTGCAGAAGCGTTTAGCGGAATACTTGAAGATATTGAAATATTCTTAGAAAAGATGACCGCTACCGAAAAAGCGGCATTAGTTGTTGGCGTAGCAATGGGAGGTCTAGCTTTAATTATATCTGGGCCTCTTGTTTTGGCTGTACGGGGTTTGATTGCGGCCTTTATCAAGTTGAATGTGGTATCAGGTGGTGTCCTTATAGCCATCGGAACTGCTGTAACTGGACTTGCTTACATAATATCAAAAAGCATTGCCGAATCCAGAGAGACATTTGGAGGTCTTGCAGAGGAATTAGATAAGACCAAGAAGAGAGTAAAAGAATTAAAAGACGAATTAGCTAGAAATCCAAATGATAAGGATATTCAGGAGGACATAAAGGATTTTCTTGAGAAGCAATTAGACCTTGAAGAAAAAATACTAGAAAAAACAAGAGAAAGAGTCATTGCCGTTGGGCAGGTAAAATCGGCAGTAAAATCACTTGGCAGAGCAGGAGCAATGAATATCGCTCAAAGAGTTTCCGAGGAAGCTTTTGTAGCCAGAGTGGAAGCTTTAAAAATAATTGAAGGAACAAAGCTTGGAACAGGCGTTGAGCAGTTTATTGGAGCTGGCAGAGGCGAGAAAGGCATTGCAAAGCTGATAGAAGAGGGGTTTACTAAAGCACAGGCCAATATCATTAGAGAGGTTGTTCAAGGCATATATCAGCCTACTTTCCCGGCAAAAGGCAGAACTGTCAGCAGCTTGTCCCCAGAGGATAGGAGAATCTATGATGCTCAACAAGCCTTAGCTCCTGGTGTACCGATGCGAGAGTTCCAAAAAGCTTTTGCTAAATCAGAACAGCAATATAGAAATGTAACGAATTTAATTCAGCAGGCATTTTCTGGGCTATCTCAGGTCTTGAGAGGTGGAGGTACGGATGACGGCCCTAGAGGTGGTATAGGGGGAATGTCCTCTGGCCTTGGTCGTGGCTTATCACTTACTTTTGAATCCAGAGGGGTTGAGGGACAACGTCAGCTAAACGAAACACTTGCCAGCATTGAAGAATTTGCTACATCTGATGGCATAAAGAACCTTGAAACTCAGTTAGCGGGTACTGGTGTTACTGCTGAAGAATACCTAGAGACATTAAAAGAAGAAGCAAAGATACGGTATCAAATATCAAGGCTCGACGATTTAAGTTCAGTATTTGATGGGATTACATCATCATTAGCCAAACTGAAGAATGGTGGAGTTGATGCAGTAAAAGGCTTGGGTTCTTTGACTAAATCTATTGGAGAGCTTTTACCAGAGAAAATCGGTTTGCAGTTTGGAGTTGCTGGCTCTGCAATAGGACTCGTTGGGTCATTAGGTGGATTATTTAATGAGATTTTATCAGGTGGAGCAGAGGAAAGACTATTAAAAGAGCAAGAAAAGCATAGGGCTATCCTTGAGCAATCAGAAAATCATTTAAAAACTTTAGCTAGTATATCACTAGAAAGGCAAAAATCTGAAAGAGAGACAGTTGACCGTGAAATAGATAGTGCTACTCGTCAAGCCGAAAGAGACAAGGTATTACTTGAAGGTCAATTTAAAGGTGAAGAATTACGAAAAGAGCAGCTTAAAGTAGATCAGCAGTTAAATAATGAAATAGCAGAAATTCTTAGACTTAGAGGGGAAAAGATAGGGTTAAGCTTCGGAGATGATGGAACTGCACTTACAACAAGGCAAGATGTTTCAATGTCTATTGCTAATCAGCAAGAAATTGCTAGGATTGGGAGACAGTTTGCTCAAGAGATGGCATCTATTGATGTCTCTTTTGGAAGTAACCCGGCCTTCTTTTCGGGTGTTCGAGAAGATGTTATTAAAAGGGTTAGGTCACAAATTAGTAGCTTGCTTACTGAAGAACAAAAATCGTCACTAGAATTTTTGACTGGAGTTCAAGGATCGGAAACAGGTTTAAGAAATTTTTTTGATATTTTTGAAGCGGATTTCGAAAAGCAAGAAGTTACCTTTAACGAGCAATTAGACATTTTAAATCAACTTTTTGATTTAGAAACGAGTAATTTTGAAATACAAAATGATCTATTAAGGGAAGTTGCTGAAAATACTTCAAATCTTCAAAAGATTCAACCTAGAGGATTCGGGGCAGTCGATGTCTCCAGGGGTGGCCTAGCCTTTGGCCGTGATTTCATACCAACAGCAGCCAGCCTGATTAGCAATGTCGGTGTTCCAGCTCAAATAGGCAACCTATCAGTGGCAGCAGAGGCCAATAAGACCATGGATCAAAAGATGCTGGACAGCTTGCAGAACCAACTCATAGAGTTAAAAGCACAGACTAATTTATTAGCACAATTAACAAACACTGATGCCAGGATAGTAATAGCCAATGCACAGCAAGCAGTGAAAGCAACGGGGTTCTAAGATGCCATTAGACATAAAAAATAGCTACCTACTCAAATATAACAAGAGAAAGTCAGGAACTCCAGAAGAGTTCAATAGTGTTGGTGCTGACATATCGGAAGCTGGTCTAAATAATGGCAAGACCTTGGAAACTACTACGGCAAATATAGTTTACTTAGATACGGAAAATGGTGACGATGCAAATTCAGGAGATAGTCCAGCAGCAGCAAAGCTGACCTATGCAGCAGCAGCAGCCTTGATTGCTGGCTCTAAGACAACGATTGAGCAGGTAAACAATTTCCCCATAGCACAAAATATGCTTGACCCGTTTCAGTCAACCAATGGTATCTTAATTTATGCGAACTCAGCTACTTCAAGTTCCCAAGCTGGGAATTTTTTATCGGTAGCTTACAACGGAGAGTCATTTTTAAAGCTTGAAAAGACTGGTGCAGCATTCACATACTATCTGAAAAGTAAAACCAGCTCTATCTGGACAACTCCGAGTCAAACCGAAGCCTATCTTGCAAGCAATAATCCAGGCAGGATATTCAGCAATAATGGCTATTTTTATGTGTTCTTCAACGATAAAACCTTCAGGGCAGGTTCCGATGGAATCTTTACAGAGATTTCAGCAGTAGACGAATATGCTTATGATGCAGCCTGGACAACACAAAATCTAATAAAAGTTGCAGATACAGCTCCACCTACTCCAAGTGATGTGACAATCTGGGGGTCAGGCAATAATTGGGGCAATACATCCTGGGAGAACTTAGGTGGTGCAAAAAGGCTTATGGTTCAGCCATTGAACTTGTCCTCAGAGACACCTAACTATGTCCAAAGTTACTTAGATGATGATGAAGAAATCCAATGTGTTGCTGTTAATAGCAATGATAGAGTCTACATAGGCACAGTCAATCCTGAACAGGGTATTCCAGATGATGTAGCTTATTGGGACACTGGAGAATGGGACATAAATACCTGGTGGAATCAGATTTCAGGTGGCAATTCAGGTCGAGTCTGGTATAGTGATGATCTGTCCGTATGGACTATGGCTCACGAGATAGAGGATACTACCGATGAAGGTGTTTTTAGTATCATGGTTAATGATAGTAATTATGTCTTTGCTGGTGCTATTTCTTCAGACAAAGAAGAACTGAAGATTACTGTCAGCACGAACGGCACATCATTTACCGATCAAACATTTACTGCAGCCTCTAGCAACTTCTTTAGCAAGGGTTACTTCATTAACATTGCAAATATGCCAGTCCTGCCCATCCTTAACTACTCAGAGTCAGGTGGCACATATACCTATGAGGCTTTCTACTTTAAAGCTAGTCCAGCTTATGTTTTTAGTAAGTCAACCATCACAGGTACACCAGCAGCCTTTACACCAAAGGCATCTTTGCCTGATTGGGTTCCCGGTGGAGCTTATGGGGTTTATAGCACTGAGGTGACAAGTGAGGATAATCATGTAGAAATCTACAAGGCAGACGGAGATCATGTTGGCGTAGGAAACGTCATTGCTGCCAAGTCAAATAATACGGGCGTTACATATAGAGGTTCAAATATTAGAATAGGAAATAATGGTCTTGGAACCGGCACAGCTACATTCCAGTATTGCAATATCGACGATTGGGATGCAAGTGCTTTCAGCAGTCCAACTGTTCAATACAGCCATATCAGGTATTATCACACTTCTTCTGGTGAAGATAACCTGAACCAATTTAATAGTATTACATTTAGTAAGCTTGCAAGTTTAAATATAAATGCAACTACTACAATAACAAATTTAGATGTGACATCATTATCAATGGATGCAGGGACAACACAACTTACAGCTAGTTTATGTAAGTTTTTTGGTTATTCAGGCACTCTTGATATTTCTACATCACTTACTTTGACTGACTGCTATTTTAGTGGTGACTGGATCTTTACAGCCACCAGTGGGGGAGATTATGCAATCAATCACAGTACATTTAATGGAGCTTTTACATTTAATACGACAACTAATCCTGCTACCTTTGTTGCGGAAAACTGTATTTTTACTTCATTGGATTTTAACGATACTGATGGCAGCCCTAGTGTACCTAACATATCTTATGGGGGTATTGTTGGATCGGCTACGGGCATCATCCTGGCAGAAACGGTAAGAAGAGACAGTCCACTATTCCAGGCAGGAACAGACGGGTTACTCCAGAGAGTTCTTGACGGATTCTTATTCGATAGCCCTTACATCCGTGCTTCTAACACCATTAATAGTTTAACGGGAGCCAACAGGGATTTAGGCTGCTATAATATAGATGACAGCTTAATACAAGCTACCTTTGCTACTTCGATTTACCTTCCAAAGCCACCAGGGGCCAGCATAACAATTACTCAAACCCCACAGGCATCAGTCCATACAGCTATATCCGGTGAACCAGATGTGTTCAACGAAGTTGGCAAGATGAGTGAGGAAGTCCAGATTGAGTACACAAACATAGATTCCAGTGTTTTCAATGTCTTTTACGAGATTGAGACTACCTTACAGAACATGGCAGTCTATTTAGCACTTGACCCATACACTATGACTGAACTTCCAACAGTTACGGTGAGTGTTGCAGCCACTGTTGGTCAGACGTACTTGGATATTAATGCTGCCCAGATATTCTCTGGTTCCAGGTTTTTGGTAGATGGTTATGAGTATTTTATCAGATATAAGGTTAATAATGCCTCTAATCAAACAACCAAGATTGTCCTTGATAGGCCACTGGAGAAGGCAGTAGCCTTTGGCACAGTTCTTAGCCTGACTCATCCGGTTGGTACTGGTGAATACCAGTATGTTCCACAGCAGAGATCATTTACCAGGGCAGAGAGTTTTTCAAGTGAATATGTTGGCCCTTTTACAGCTAAGTTCATAAGGAAGGCTCAATGAGCATAAAGCTTTTTGAAGTTGATGTAACCGATAAGGTTCTGCCCCAGGGTAGTGACTCTGCACAGGCTACCTTAGACCAGGTACTTGCAAGAGCTATAAACTATGATCTTGCCGATGGGCCGGGTGAATACAGCCCTTTTGCTCCTAATGGCTATCTTGCTAACCTTAACTGGAGGGACGAAGATATTGTCGAAACCAATGCAGTCGGTGGCAGAAACTTTGCAGGTCAGATCAAAAACACCAGCACAGTCTATGACCAGTCTGGTTTTAAGACAAGGATTAGTGCTTTAGATAATGTGGCAGCCTTTCTTGATAGCACAGTCATAGTTGGCACTTCAGCAACTTACGATATTCATGCTACTCACGGGGCAGGCACAATTCATGTTGATGTGACTAAGCCTGCCACTGTTGCAGTAGGTGATATTGTCTACATTGATGGCTCGATTATGCCACAATATAGAGTCACTTCCATTAACGAAACTGGAAGTCATTATACACTGCAATTAAATGATGTCCTGGCTCAAGATGTTAATAATAGCAATGATATTGTTGTATTTACTCCAGTTCAAGAGCAAATTAGTCAGCTTCTTTATGAAGCACTATTGACAGTAATTCCAGATACTAATAAATTCGGTTCATCCTTTAGCAATTTTAACACACTAGATTCAGGAAAGACAGTCACGGTCTACTACTCAATAGCCGATGGGGTCATGTATAGAGAATATATTAACTTACTGCTAACACTAGGTGCTTTCACTATCAAGATAAGTGATACAGGTGTTATTGATATAGAACGAAATAGAAATTGGGATCAAGGTTCGATTGCTAACCAGTTTACTCCAGATGAGATTATGTCTCCTTACCAGATAAGCTTTGATAATACAGCCACCTTCTATGCCTTTCAGGTTCCACACTTGCAAACCGATTCCGTCACCGGAGACTTGCAAGTCAATACCAGTGAGTTTCAATACGATCCAGTAGGCACTATTGTCTCAGCCTACAAGAATAAAGCCGTATTCAGTCCACTGCCCATCTCTTCTGGTGACATTGCTCAGTACAACGTCATCTTTTCGGATGCCACTTCAGCAGACTACTTCATCAATGTTTACAAGGATCAATACACTTATCCAAGGGTTGTAGTGCAATGCACAGCAAAAGCATTTCCAACAGGTCAGCCTGCTAACCCTTTTGAGATTAACATAGGCCAGAAGTTTAATGTGTCTATTCCATTGTCGATAAATGAAAACTTTGTCCAGGAGCCAGCAGTGGTCACTGGTTACACCATTCAACGTGACTCCCAGCTCTTACAATCAGTCACATTTATGCTGACAAACCAGATTTATCCTAATCATACAAGAACAATAGAGACAGAACCTACGATAATTTCAGCAACAGGGGTAGGTTCTAGTGTATTGAGGATAGATTCAACAGAAGGCACATTTACTGTGCAGGTTAGGCATAAATTGACCAAAGAAATTATATTTAGTCAGAAAAGATTTTGCCCAGGGGATTTTACTATCAATGCTCCCTTGAGCAGCTACCAGGTACGTTTAATTTCCAATAGTCGGATCTGGAGAACAGGCTGGGAGGACTTTACGTTATTATGAGTACAGCAACGAAAACAAACAAGGCATTATGGGAGCGAGCCAAGGCAGAAGCTAGGGCCAAAATGGGTGGCAAGCACTCTGCCAGGGCCATGCAGTTAGCTGTTCAAATATACAAAAAGAGAGGTGGCAAGTTTAGTGGGACAACAAGGGGTAAAACAAGTTTATCGAAATGGACTAAGGAAGATTGGGGATATACTGGCAAAGAAGGTAAATCCAGGTATCTTCCGAAGAAAGCAAGGGAAAGCTTATCGAAAGGGCAGAAAGCAGCAGGATCGAGAGCTAAAAACAAAGCAACAAAATCAGGAAAGCAACGAGCTAAGTACACGGCAGCAGAAAGAAAAGCTGTTAGAAAGGCAACAAGGAAAAAGTGATTGACGTATTGCATAAATTAAATTTATTTAGAAAGGAGACATAATTATGACTACATATCCAAGTAATTTTTATGCTTATCCCCCCAGGGATGGCACTTACGGGCAGAATGAGAGGGACGATCAAGTTAAGGAAACCACTCTTGAACTAATTGCAGTACAAGAGGTGCTAGGAACGAATCCCCAGGGAGCCTACAATACAGTATCAGAACGAATAGCAGCAGCAACCGGAGAGGTTGCTACATGGGGAGAATAACATGGCAACAAGTAATTATCCAACCAGTTTAGACGATTATTCAACCTTACCATCATCGGGAAGTCCAATAACGGTCAGTAGTCATTATTTCGGGCCAGCAATTACTAACATCGAGGCAGAATTGGGAACCGACCCGGCAGGTTATGCAACGGACGTAAAAACAAGGCTAGATGACATAAACCCGTCCGAAGGAAATCTAAACCTAGATGCTGGTTATGGATCAAAAGCCCCTATTTACGGTGTTCGTGCATGGGTCAATTTTGACGGAACTACGAACGTTGCCGGTAATTGCACTATTAGAGCAAGTGGCAATGTTTCGAGTGTTGCAGATAATGGCACAGGAGTTTATACAATAAATTTTACAAGTGCTATGCCTGATGCTAATTATGCAGTGAGTGGTCTTTCGCATTATCCGGGCACTAATAATACTATTATTTCTGCACCTTATGGAGTATATACTGGCAGTCTTCAGATTGGGAACCTTTCATTTAGTAATGTGCTTATTGATGCTTCTAATATCAGTATAATAATTCACCGTTAGGAGAAAACAATGAAAAGAATAATATACCAAAACGACGATAACTCAATATCAATCCTAACTCCTGCACCAGAATGCCCGTTGACCATTGAACAAATAGCACAAAAAGATGTTCCAACAGGTAAAAAGTATAAGATTGTCGATGTCAATGAAATTCCAAGTGATAGAACTTTCCGTAATGCCTGGGAGATCGACGAGGCAGAACTTACAGATGGAGTAGGACAATGATAAAAGTAAATATGACAAAGGCACTTGAAATCAAAAAAGACATGATTCGTGCTGAAAGACAGCCAAAGCTAGAAGCCCTTGACGTTGAATTTATGAGAGCCGTTGAACAAGGTGACACTGCAAAACAGGCAGAAATCACGTCAAAAAAGCAAGCACTAAGGGAT
>Ga0208644_1003127_pt1 | contig 12956 bp, 20 predicted proteins | sample VirMetDEL_Nov_18_FD_184517 | JGI IMG/M metagenome (GOLD analysis project Ga0208644, IMG submission 184517) | Aqueous microbial communities from the Delaware River and Bay under freshwater to marine salinity gradient to study organic matter... | ecosystem: Environmental > Aquatic > Marine >... | reverse complement strand
TCCAATCTTTAGGCGATGAGGGAGTTCTTGTTCGTGGAGCACGTACTATACGCGCTGCTGTAGATTTAGAAAAAGCAACTGCTACTGCTGTAGCTACTCCAATGCCCACTGGTGTAATTAAAAATACTGGTGCGGATATTGGAGAAGCCGAAGCTTTAGGAATTCTTAACGCATTTGAAAAATCACGTAAGAACCGTAGCACTGCGTATATGACTTCTACTTTGGATTACCAGGTTACACAGTTCTCACCTAAGGACATGACCTATAACGAGTCTGCTCAGTTTATGGCAACTCAAATAGCTCGTATGATGAATGTACCAGCATGGTATTTATCTGCTGAAATGAATAACAGCATGACTTACGCTAATGTAATTGACGAGCGTAAACAGTTCGTAGATTTGTCACTTCGTCCGTTCTATTCTGCTATTGAAGATAGACTTTCGATGGATGACATTACACCGCGCGGTAATATCGTGCGTTTTGCAATAGATGACACATTCCTACGCAGTGATGCTATGGAAAGATTAAATGTAATTGAAAAGCTGTTATCGCTAGGGCTCATTTCTGTAGAGCAAGCTATGGAAATGGAAGATTTGACACCGAATGGAAATAACGTAAATGAAACTAACATTCTCTAGCGAAATTACGGCTGCTGACTCAGCACGTCGTACCATTAGCGGAAAAATAGCACCAGTAGGCGAGGTAGGACATACTTCCGCTGGTAAAGTAATTTTTGAGCGCGGGTCAATCCAAGTAGACGACCCGAAAAAAGTTCTTTTTTTAGAAGAACATAACGATAAAGTTAGATTAGGCCGCGCTCAATCTATTGAAGCTACAGAAGACGGCTGGTATGGCACATTCAAGTTAAGCGCCAGCACTAAAGCAAGTGACGCCTTAATCGAAGCAAGCGAAGGACTAAAAACGGGGATGTCTGTAGGCGTAGAAGTAATTGACTCACGCCCAGCTAACGGAGTAATCCACGTATTAGCCGCAAAACTAGTAGAAGTTTCATTAGTCTCAAATCCTGCATTTAAGTCGGCTGAGATTAAAGAAGTCGCTGCATCCGAAACGGAAGAAGCGAAAGAAGAAGAAAACCAACCAACAGAAAGCGAGGCTGTCGTGGAGAATACTCCAGACACCGTAGCCGTAGCACCTGAGGTAGAAACCCCTGCGGTAGAAGCCTCAGCTCCTAAGGTTACAGCAGCTACACCACGCGTGTACGCACAACCACGCATCGCACCTATGACTGGCGCACAATATCTCGAAGCGAACATTAAGGCCGCTCTCGGTGATGACAACGCACGCCAGCTTGTTCGCGCTGCGGATGACTCAACCAGCAATAACACAGGTCTGACACTTCCTCAGCACCTCAACACCTTCATTACTGACACCTTTACTGGTCGTCCAGCATTTGAAGCTGTAACACGTAACGCACTCATCGCTGAGGGTATGTCCTTCACCGTCCCACGTCTTTACGTAAATAACGCAACACCTAACGCAGCACCAACAGTTGCAGATACAAACGAAGGCTCAGCACCATCTGAAACAGGCATGACTTCAGCTTACGACACGGTGACTGTTGAAAAATTCAGTGGTCTAAACCGCGTAAGTTTTGAGCTCATCGACCGCTCATCTCCTAGCTTTATGGAGCTTTTGATGGTCGAACTCCGCAAGGCATACGAGAAGGCGACAGATAACGCGCTTATCGCAGCTTTTACTGCTAACGGTACACAAGCTACTGGTGTAGCTGCTACCGCTGCTGGTCTACAAAGCTTCATTTCAACCGAAGCTGCTGCCGCATATAAGGGAACTGGCGGAGATTTCGCTAATAAGCTTGTAGCATCTACAGACCAGTGGGCTTCCATCATGAGCTACGTAGACGGTTCACAGCGTCCACTTTACTCAGTTGCATCACCACAATTCAACGCAGCAGGACAGGCTGTACCTACTTCCGTTCGCGGAAACGTTCTCGGTACTGACCTTATCGTAGACCACAATATCGCCGTATCTGGCATTGTTGACGAGTCTGCGTTCCTTGTTGCACCAGGTTCGGTCTATTGCTGGGAGTCCCCAACAACGAATCTACGTGTCAATGTTCTTACTTCAGGTGAAATCGAAATTAACCTCTACGGCTATCTGGCGATTTACGTCGCTAAGAGCGGTAAGGGTGTTCGTCGCTTCAACCTCTCCTAGTAAGTAGTCGAGTTACCCCAGCAGCTCAGCCCTAGCTGCTGGGGCTAACATTAGAAAGGAAAATATGCCAGCCACATACGTAACTGAAGCGGAATTACGCTCAGCTCTAGGTATCGGTGCTCTTTACAGTTCTGCAACTGTAGAAGATGTGTGCCAGGCTGCCGAAAACATTGTTAAGGCTAAACTAAATTTTAATCGCCAGGTGGCTATTGCCCGTAGTAATGAAGCTGCCGTAGGTAAATTATATTTTCAATATGCACATAGTTTTTATGTCGGTCAGACTATTACAGTCGAGAATTGTGGACAACACTTCAACGGAAGCAAGACAATTACTAAGACTTCCGAATACACCATTAGCTTTTCTACAGCTCACCTAACCACAATTCCTAAGCAAGATTTAGTGCCATATGGCTACGCGTATGACGGCGAATTTACAGATTTCTCAACCTTAGATGAAGTACGCCAGGCTTCTCTTATGATTGCAGTGGATATATGGCAAGCTCGACAGACTTCTAACGCTGGTGGCATCTCACCAGACTTTCAGCCTTCACCGTACCGTATGGGTAATACCCTTATGGCACGTGTACGCGGTTTACTTGCGGAACACTTAGCACCAGGCGGTCAGGTCGGGTAATGTCAGCTATCTCTACCCTTCGTGGAACAATCGCGGCTGCTCTAAGTGATAACACGAGCTGGCAGGTGTTTTCCTTCCCACCTGCCAGTCCTCTGGCTAACAGTATTGTTATCGAGCCAGGTGACCCTTATATAGAGCCGTCTAATGACCATTACAAGACCGTTAAGCCTAAGGTTAACTTTAAGCTTATCGTCTTAGCGCCTATGTTCGATAATCAAGGGAACCTAATTAACATAGAAGATTATTACCTAAACATTGTAAACAAGTTAGAAGCATCTAATCTTGCTTACAGCATTGGAACTTTTACCGCGCCAGCAGTTTTACAAGGAACTGCAGGAGATTTACTCTCTGGTGAGGTAACTATCAGCATACTCTCGGATTGGAGCTAACATGGCTGAGGTAGACAAAGAGCGAGAAGCTTTCCTTGCTAAAATTGGCCAGGTAAAGCCAGTCGCAAAAAAAGAAGAAACAAAACAACCCAAGAAAGATGAGGAGTAATCATGGCGATTACGCTAAATAACAAAGTCGGACTTAAGATTGCTTCTGTAGACTTGTCCGACCACGTGACTTCTGTCACATTAAACCAAGCCTTCGATGAACTCGAAGTAACAGCGATGGGTGATACAGCTCACAAGTTCGTAAAAGGACTAGAGTCCGCAACCATCACCGTGTCGTTCTTGAATGACCAGGCTGCCGCTTCTGTTCTTGATACATTGTCAGATGCTTACGGTACAACAGTGGCATGGAAGCTTATTCAGGATAAAGTCGCAGCAGTGTCAGCGACCAACAAGCTCTGGACTGGCGACCTTTTGGTTAACAACCTCACACCGATTAACGGCGCTACAGGCGACATGGCCACTATGGACATTACTTTCACAGTAAACTCAGCAGTAACAGTTGCCGATAGCGGTACCTGGTAACAATTAGATAGGGGCAAAAATGGCTAGCTTAAAAATAACTAGGGCAGATGGCACGGAGTCTCTACACGAGATTACACCAGCCATTGAGTACGCTTTTGAACAGTATTCAAAAAAAGGTTTTTATAAAGCTTTTAGAGAAGACCAAAAGCAGACAGATATTTACTGGCTAGCCTGGGAGTGTCTGCGTAGAGCAGATGCGCCAGATGTAAAGCCTTTTGGGGACAAGTTTTTAGAAACCTTAAAAGCTGTCGAGGTTTTAGGAGATGACTCCCCAAATGGCTAACGCGTGATTCTTGGACATATCGAATAGCGCAACTTTCGATAAATACAGGAATCGCGCCTAGCGAATTTATTAACATGGATAGGGATTTATTAAAAGCGTTCTTTGAAGTGTTAAAAAAACAAGCGGAAGATAGGAAAAATGCCAGTCGTAGTAAGCGGGGTCCCAGAGCTTAAGAGAGCTTTGAAAAAATATGCCCCTGACCTACGTAATCAAATGGATTCTGAGATTAGAGTTGCGCTTAAAGAAGTAACAAACGCTGCTAAAGCAAAAGTACCTGGTATGGCTCCAGGCAATCTTTTTAACTGGAATGACAGGGGTACGGAAGTTATTAGCCGTACTTCAAAGGTAAGAGAATTTCCTAAATACGATAGCGGTCTTATTCGCCGTGGTATTACCTATAAAATGGGTTCTACACGTTTTAATCGTGCAGGTTTTTCGGGTCTTTACTCATTATTTAACAAAGATGCAGCAGGTTCTATTGTTGAATTAGCGGGACGAGTTCATCCTCAAGGCCGTGTACAAAAAGCTAACCGCCGTTACGGACAAAGTTACAAAGATATTGGACAGAGTAATAACCCTAATGCTGGTCGCATATTTGTAGGAGCCATGAACGCCGTAGGGCCGTTAAAACAATATGATAAATTTGCGCGTAATCGCGGTCGGTTACTTTATGCCGCATATGCTGAAAATCAGGGTAAGGCTCTGGATGCTACGATGCGAGCGATTGACAAAGCTTCAAGATTATTAAACGAGCGCACTAAGATTAGAAAGGCTGCGTAATGGCCGCTATTCGCATAGATATAGCTTCTGAGTTCAAAGATAAAGGATTCAAAAACGCTCAAAAGTCTACGGATAAATTAAATAGAAGTTTTACTAATTTACAACGTACAGCAGTAAAAACTTTTGTAGCTGTAGCTGGTATACGCGCACTGCGTAATTCCATCAGAGCTTTTGCGGATGAAGATAAAGCGGTTAAAAATTTAACACAAAGCTTGAATAATTTAGGTTTAGGTTACAACGTAGGAGCTATTGAGAACTTTATTTCTGCTACTCAAGCTGCTACTGGCGTATCAGACGACCAACTTAGACCAGCGATGGTAGAACTTGTCCAAGTAACTTTAGACGCCCAAAAAGCCACAGAATTACTTAATAGTGCTATGGACCTTAGCACTGGAACAGGTAGCGGTCTCAACGCCTCTATAAAAGCGTTAACTCGTGCCTATAACGGTAATTACACGTCTCTAGGAAAATTACAGCGTGTTTACACTTCTGCAGAACTTGAGGCTATGGGATTTGAAAAAGCATTAGCAGCTCTTAATGAAACTTTTGGCGGAACTGCCGCCGCTAATGCGGATTCATACGGTGGCAAGATTGACCGATTAAATGTAGCAGTAGATGAAGCAAGAGAAACAATCGGTAAAGGTTTAGTAGATGCTTTTGAGACTTTAGCAGATGGTGACTTTGACAAGGTCATAGATGCTATCGCCGCGTCCGCTAGAGGTCTTTCTGGTTTTATGCGCAATATAGCTTTTAGTATTCAATATACAAAAGCATTACTTAAGACTGGTTGGACGATTGGTCAAGACGAACAAGCTCAATTAGATATGATTCGTCAACAGTGGACTAATCCAGCAGACACTTCTAATACCGCTGCTGCTAACCGAGTATTTTTGCGTAATATGCAATCGCAATTAGCCCTACAGAAAAAAATTGCGGCTGAGCGTGCTAAGTCTGCTAAATTAGCCGAAAAAGAAAAGAAGAATCAAGAATTATTAAGTAAAGCAAAAAGCGCACTCGACCTTGAAAAAATACAAATAGAGGCGGCACTTAAGGGAAAAATATCAGAAGAAGAACGCACGCGCTTACTTTTAATGCAAGCAATCGCTACAGAAAACGCAACTGCAGCCGAACAGTTATTAAAAAAATTACAAGACATACAGGCTGAAAATGCTAAATTAGCTAAGCAGTTGACAGAATTTCCTAAAGCTAATGACCCATTCGAGGATTGGACAACAACCTTAACAAGTGTCCAAGCACAGTTATTGGCTATTGCTCAAAAGAAAATAGTTGTAGATTTCCTTGCTAACTTTAGTCCCATTTCATCTGCAGCGATTACGGCTATTACGAAACCTAGCGCTGCATCTTCAGCCGCCGCAGTAGCCACAAATCCAGCAGCGGCGGCAGCCGCTGCAGCTACCGATGCGGCAGTTGCAGCAGCAGCGGGAGACGCAGCAGCCGCTCAAGCCGCTGCAGATTCAGCAGCAGCGGACGCCATTATTGCAGCAGCAGAGGCGGCAGCAGCGTTAGCAGCAGCCAAAACCGCCGAAGAAAAGGCAGCGGCAGAATCAATGGCTAAAGCAGCTGAAGCAGCAGCAGAGGCAGCAAAAGTGTTAGAAGAATCAGCGGCAGTTTTGGCTGTAGATGCCGCAACTGCGGCAGCAACGGCAGCAGCAGCAGAAGCAGCAGATGCAGAACGTGTTGCTGCATTATTAGAAGCTGAGGCAGCCGCGAAGGCAGCCGCCGATGCTTTAGCTGCGGCTAGTATTGACTTTGACGCTTCAATTATTGGCGCGATTGCTAGTGGAGCGCAACCTATAACCACTATTACTGTTAACGTTGAAGGCAGTGTTATTAGTCAGGATGACCTTGTAAGTGCAATTACAGATGCTCAGCAGCAGAATCAAAAAAATGGTACAGGTTTACTTTATGATGCGGTGGCTATTTAATGCCAGCAGCACCTACCATAGGGGCAGTTATAGACTTCTCTAACGGCGTTCCTTTTATTATTAACAATTTTATTTTAGATGACTCAGTTTATGGTGTTTTAGATTTTGGGCAATTAACCGACCAGGCAGCCAATGTCGTAGAGATAACACAACTTATAGCGAACGTTTCGATAAGACGTGGTAGAAGTCGTATTCTTAATAAATTTGAAGCTGGAACAGCTAATGTAACAATCTATGACGAAAACGGAGACTGGAATCCGTCTAACCCAGCCAGCCCATATTACGGAGATTTGAAACCTTTACGTAAGATTCAAATTTACGCTGAGTATAATGGAACGCGCTATTACTTGTTTAGCGGTTTTATTACTGATTATGACACTGGTTTTAATATCGGGACTAATGAAGTATCAAAAGTTACCTTAAAATGCGTAGATGGTTTTAGATTATTTAATCAAGCTCAAATAACAACCGTAACAGGAGCACCAGCGGGTCAGTTATCTGGTGCTAGAGTGGAAGCAATTTTAGACGAAATTGAATGGCCTAGTGGATTGCGAGATATACAGGCGGGAGACTCGACGCTTCAAGCAGACCCAGGAACCTCTAGGACAGCCCTAGATACCCTCAGAACCGTGGAAAGTAGTGAGTTCGGTGGTCTGTTTTTGGACGCTGAAGGACGGGTTACCTTTGTCAGTCGAGATAGCCTAACAGCTTCACTTGCGACACCTTTATACGATTTCTCAGACGACGGGACAGGAATTGCGTTCCAAAATGCCGTTACTGCCTATGATGATACCCTTATAGTTAATGATGTGACCGTTACGAGGTTGAGCGGTAGCCCTCAAAATGTCTTTAATCAAGACAGTATAGATACTTACTTTATCCATTCGGGCATCCGCGAAGGTATTTTGGTTCAAACGGACGCAGAAGCTTTAGACCAGGCTTCCATGCTTCTAGCTACGCGTAAAGAGACCGAGACGAGAATTGACTCAATACAACTCAACCTCGAAGACGGGGACGACGTAAATAGGTGTACGGCTGGTTTAGCAGCAGAATTACTAGATTGCGTACAGGTAACTAAAGTCATGCCTGGTGCAACTAGCATTAGTCAGACCTTGCTTATACAAGGCTTGCAGCACGATTTCAGCAGTAAAAAACTGGTCACTACAATTTTGACAGGGGAAAGCCTTATAGTGGGCTTTATTCTAGATTCGGCTTCGCTTGGTATACTTGATACCAGCGTATTAGGCTATTAAGGAGCAATAAATGGCGGGTGCAGGTTTTAAGGATTTTACGGCAGGAGATATTTTAACGGCTGCCCAAGTAGACACCTATCTAATGCAACAGAGCGTAATGCGTTTTGCTAATTCATCCGCTAGAACTACTGCTTTAACTGGTGTATTAGCTGAAGGTATGCTCAGTTATCTAGACGATACTAATACGGTTCAAGTCTATAATGGCAGCTCGTGGGTTAACGTTGGAGGCAGTTCGCCATTAACAACAAAAGGCGACCTTTATACCTATTCAACCGCAGATGCAAGATTGGCTGTTGGTACAAATGGTCAATATCTGTCTGCCGATTCGGCTGAAGCTACTGGTCTTAAGTGGGTTACTCCCGCTGGTTCGGCAGTAGTTAAATTAGCAAGCGGGACAATATCTGGAACTTCGATGAGTTTTGATAATGTCTTTTCTAGTACTTACAACAACTATTATCTTTTTTGGAATTGCACTGACACCGACGGCGCACAAAGAATCAGATTACGCGTGAGTGGTGCGGATAACACTACGGCAAATTATATGTTCGTTAATCAAAGCGTCGGTTTTGGTGGCACACCTGCTTTTAGTAATTTGTCTAACTCAAGTGGCACTGATTATTGGCTTGATTTGCCAGTTGGTAGCGCGGGTAATCGTTATTCTTGGCAAATTGGTTTTACGGGTTTTATTGACGGCAGTTTATTAGACCAGTTTAGTTATCAAGGTTTTTTTAATCGCCGAACTTCTCATAGTGGAGTTGCTTTTGGAAGTTTTGCAGCGGGAACGAATTTTGATGGATTTACTGTGTATAACACAGGTTCAACATTCTCAGGAACTTACGCGCTCTACGCGTACAACAAATAGGAGAAATAATGGCGGAATTTACTCGAACGATTGTTGACGTGGCGACAGGTGAAACCATTTCTGTTCCATTTACCGCTGAAGAAATAGCAGCACACTTAGCAGAACAAGAAAGATTAGCCAATTTAGAAGCTGAAACAGAAGCTAAAGCGGAAGCAGATAAATTAGCACGTGAAGCACTTTTGGAAAAATTGGGTTTAACTGAAGAAGAAGCGCGGTTACTTCTTGGCTAAGTTATGTAAAGCTGGGCAACAACTTAGAGAGATGATAGATGACGCATTTCCCAGTAGAGATAGAAGTAGTGATGGAACCGCGGCGTCACCAGGACATAAGGCGCATAGTCCTAAATCTGACCACAATCCTGTGGGCCCAGAACAGATTGTACGTGCCCTCGACATTGACGCTAATCTGGCATCCGACAAATCCGCGACGTTCGACCTTGCTAATCAGCTTCGACTACTTGCCAGAACTGATAAAAGAATTAGCTATATCATATTTAACGGCAAAATCGCTTCCTGGGTCGGAAATTACCGATGGAGAAAATACCGCGGCATAAACCCACATAAGACGCACATACACATTAGTTTTACAAAACTGGGCGATAAGGACGGCAGTATGTTTAATCTGCCCATATTGACTGGAGACACAAATGGAAGAACTAAAAGCAATAGCCGCAAGCTGGGCAAGAAGCTTTTTGGCAGCAGGAATAGCGACATATCTAGCGGTGGGCTGGGATGCTCCTGCTATTGTCAATGCCGCTCTGGCCGCGAGTCTGCCAGTCATCCTTCGGTATCTAAACCCTAACGACCACGCTTTCGGAAGGCGATGAACCCGACAGACTGGGCCGCTTTTGTTCTGGCCTGTTTATCTATCGCAGCTATCCTTATCGGTGGTCTGCGTTACATTATTCGCCATGAAGTACCTCTGATAATTGACCGCAGTCATATCGTGTCGCGTATCGAAAAACTAGAGGAGATGGTTCTAGAATTGCTTACTAACGATAGGAGCGCACGTGGCACAAAAAAGAACAAAGGCACAAAAGGCCGCAACTCGTCGCGCTAAAGAACTAGCAGCTAAACGCCATACTAAAGAACCTTTGAAGCCTATTGACATATGGGCTGTAGCTGTCGTTGAAGCGTATGAAGCATTAGTACGCGCTGGGTGGGATAAAGACCATGCACGCTGGTACGTTGAAGACACCATGCGTATTCCAGATTGGATTATCCCGAATCCCGATATGAGTCCATATGAGGATGAGGAAGAAGAAGATTAAGCGCATAGTCGTTATATCTGACTTACAAGTACCATTTCATGACACAAAAGCCATTAGAAACGTTAGCAAGTTCATCACAAAGTACAAGCCTGACGACGTTTTATGCGTGGGTGATGAACTCGATTTCCAGACCATCTCACGTTGGTCTAGTGGGCGGGACGAGTGGTCGGGAACTATTGGACGTGATAGAAATACTTGTCAGGAAGTTCTTCACGACCTCAGGGTTACCCATATCGTCCGAAGCAATCACACGGACAGACTCTATAAATCTTTAGCATCTAGACTGCCTGGCTTGATTGGATTGCCAGAGCTAGAGTACGAGAACTTTATGGGTTTTCGTGAGTTAGGCATCAAATTTCACCGTAAGCCATACGAGATAACCAAAGACTGGATAATGGTCCACGGTGACGAACAGAGCACAAAGCCACAAGGGGGTTTAACGGCCCTAGAAGCCGCTAAAAGGCATGGTAAGTCGGTGGTGTGTGGTCATACCCATAGACAGGGTATTTCGAGCTTTACAACGGCCTCTGGAGGCCATTTAACGGGTATCCTGACAGGCTTTGAGGTAGGACATTTAATGGATACTACACAAGCTTACTACACACGTGGGACATTTAATTGGCAGCAGGGCTTCGGCATTTTATACGTAGACCGTAAAGGTGTGACGCCCGTCACAATACCCATAGATAAGTCTGGGTCATTCGTAGTAGAGGGTAAGCGGTACGGCTAAGCCGTTATCAAATCGTTATACGACACGCCGATACTGGCGTGGTATTTGTCTGTTCCCAGGCGTACCTTTCGACTTAACGAAAGGGGCTTCATGAAACACAACCTAACACCAGAGCAGATTGTTTACGTCTGTTTTGGATTACTAATAGCTATGTCTTTAGCTTATTGGTTCATAATGTCATTAACCGAAAAACACTACAAAAGGGGCTACACACATGGGTACAACAGGGCGAAGTGGCTTTACAGCCAAAGAAATAATGGCGGAAGCCGCAGAAACGCTTGATGAACGCGGTCTCGACTACGGGCATCCAGCGATTAACATTAAAAGAATTGCGAATCTCTGGGCGACATACTTCGGGCGGGAAATTGACCCGCTGGACGTCTGTATCTGTATGGCTTTGGTCAAGGTCTCACGAATCGTCGAGACTCCTAACCGAGACTCATTCGTTGACCTGGTCAGTTACGCCGCACTCGCAGGAGAGTCAGTTATTGGAGAGTGGGATAATTTCGATGGCAATTACTAGAACTCCAAGAGGTACTTACTGCGATTACTGCAAAATGCACTGGGGAGTTAACGACCCAAGGGGACAAGAACAAGCTGTGTGGTCTATTCGGTCAGAGCGCTACGGTAAGGTCATTAACCGTCACTACTGTTATATGTGCGCTAAGTACGTACAGACATGGTGGGATGGCACACTATGGTCATTCAAAGAGCAGCTTGAATACACAGAAGGGTCTATGAGATTAGATGTTTAACTTAGAAAACTACGAAGACGTAGATACGCGCATACATAAGTTTTATGAAGAATATCCAGATGGCGCGATTATTACGGAACAGGTAATGAATGATGATGAAAAAGGAATTACCATTTTTAAGGCTATTGCTTATAGAACTTATGCTGATACTCAGCCTTCCGCTACTGGTTATGCGCGTGGTGTTCGTAAGGACCGTGGCGTGGATGCTGCTTTTCATTATGAGAATTGTGAGACTAGTGCAATCGGTAGGTGTCTCGCTAACCTGGGACTGTCTGCTAAAGGAAAGCGACCTAGCGCTCTTGAAATGGCTAAGGTTAACGACACTAAGAATAACCCTGCACCAATTCGTGTCAGAACAGAGGAACAAAAAGAATTTCTCAAAACAACCAACCCAGCAGCCGAAATTGTATGGGATACTACGTTAGAACCACCAGCAGATGTAGTTTCAGCTTTTGATAATGCAGTGGATTTAGTAAAGACAGAATTAAAGGCTGAGCCAATACCAGAGTGTAAACACGGTCAGATGAAACTTAAAGAAGGCAAGGGGCCTAAGGGACCTTATCGGGGTTATACGTGTCCGTTACCTATGAGCCGTAAAGCTGAGCAGTGCAAGGCTTTCTGGCAGGTCGTAGACCCGAGTGGGCGCTGGTCATTTAGGCCTGAGGATGAAGAACGGCTATGAGTCAATCGAGAAAGTATCGAGGGTACGCTTCTCAAAAGCTTGTAGCTGACTACCTGCGCTCCCACGGCTGGGAACACGCTTTACCCGTGGGGGCTGGTAGGGATGGCACTGACATTACAGGTGTGCCAGGCTTAGATATTGAGATTAAAGCTCGTACTAAGCTAGACTTATCTGGTCTTATGAGACAACTCAAAGACAGAAAACTAAATACTGGCATGGGCGTAGGAGTATTACGCCTGAATGGCCAGGGTGAAGCGGCTATCCAGGATTGGGTGGCCGTTTTGCGTTTAGAGGACCTTGTTTACTTATTGAAAGCGTCTGGGTATGGAACCAACACTAATTCATAGGTGTATTGGATGCGGCCTATGGATATACGGAAATAGAGCGAGGTGTGAGTCATGCCAGTCTATGAGTTCAAATGCGACAGATGCGAACGAGTTAACGAAATAGAGCTCCCTATGGAAGCTTCCAAAGAGATGATATGCGCCGAATGTGGCGTTTATATGTGGCGAGTGTGGGCTCCAATAGCTACACACTTTAAGGGTACTGGATGGGGTAAAGACTAATTGTGACTCAGGTCACATTAGCTACGACACGCCGAAAGGTTACGCTCAAATCATGAATAAACTTGACAGGTATGTTATGCTC
>Ga0208644_1003125_pt1 | contig 12958 bp, 15 predicted proteins | sample VirMetDEL_Nov_18_FD_184517 | JGI IMG/M metagenome (GOLD analysis project Ga0208644, IMG submission 184517) | Aqueous microbial communities from the Delaware River and Bay under freshwater to marine salinity gradient to study organic matter... | ecosystem: Environmental > Aquatic > Marine >... | reverse complement strand
CTAACTTTTTCTGCTTCCTGAACATTACGTGCATATTCTCTTAAATCTTTATTCTTATTAATAATACCTCTCATAAAAGTAACTGCATCTTTAAATACAGAAGAAGTTTCATCCACTGCATAATTAGGATTAGTAAATACAGAGAATGATTTTCTCATGTATCCTTTTAAATTTTTAGTTAATATAGGTTTAATTACACTGTCGTCTGGAAGCAAATTAGAGAATTCTTTTTTAGCATTGTCCATTAAACCTTTTAATCTTTGTGATGCAGGTTGTAGTTCTGGTTGTAATGTTTTTAAAGATCTTTCTCCTTTTATGTATTCTAAAATATCATCTAAATATTTATCCATACTTGCTGGAGAAGTAGTTTTTGTGTCATATAAATTTTTAGAAGCTTTAACTAAATCATAATTTTTCTTTTCAATAGAATCTAAAAGTTTCTCTACTACTCTAGCTGTTTTAACAATTCTTTTTTCTGCTTCTTGCCTAACTGCAGCTTGTTCAGGAGAAAATCTTCCTACTGATCTAAAATAAGATAAACCATTATCAATTCGTTTTAATGTTTTTCTTAAATCATCGGTGCTATTAACACTAAAAGATCTCCATTGTTTAAATTCTGGTAAACCATCTCTAATTCTAGTTAAAGGTGAAACTTTACCTATTGATACAACAGGCAGTAAAATCCTTGTTCCTATTTCTCCAATTGTATTTACATTAGTCTTAATTGCATTAGATAATGTTGGAAGTACATATTTATCTAAAGCCAATGCTTTAGAAGTTAAAGCAACTACTGGATTGGCTACTCTACTTCCAATATCAAATACTTTTCCATAACCATACAAACCAAATTTTGCACCTAAACTTAATGCTTTTCCTACTACAGGAAAACCAGCTCCAATTAAAGCTCCTTCTTGAGCATATTTAAGTTTATTAATTAATCTAGCTACAGCTAAATCTCTTCCTGTTTTACCTGTTTCATCAACTTGACCACCTATAAAAGTTTTTCTACCAGGATCTGAAAAAGCTAAATCTGTTAGTCCAATAGTTAATCCACCTTGCCCAGCTCTTTTTGCAACACTAGTAGCTCCAGCTACGGTATTTCTTATATATTTATTAGATATTTTTCCTACAGTTTTATTAATTAATGTATCTAATTTTTTTATTTTTTCTAACTTACCTACATTACCTGTTATTTTAGCAACTATACCACCAGGTAAACCAAATTGAGTTACTAATTCTGTTACTTCTCCTGCTAGTGTTTTAGGATCACCATGTTTTTGTAAAAAATTATTAGTTGCTTCATCTAATTTTTTAGTAAGATTAGTTTTTCCAGATAAATCAATTCCTGATGTAATTAAACTGGCTATAGCAGAAACCGCTTTAGTTCCTCCACCAACAATTGCTCGTTCTATTTCTTTTGCTGCGTCAATTTCTTCATCACTTTCAAATTTAATTTTACCTTCAGCTTCTAATTTTTGAAGACCTGTTCCACCAGGTAAAAATCTTAAAAAAGATAATGGATTAACAACTACTTTTCTTTTATCTTCACTAAGATCTATATAGCCTGATTCTTCAGCTTCTTTGACTATTTGTTTAAAATCCTCAAGTTTAGGAATAACTGGCATGTTATTCTCCTTGTGGTAATACTAATTGAACGTTATATTTTTCGTTGAATGCATTGACATCTGCTTGAGTTTGTATTTCTGCAAAATCAGCTAATGCCTCATAACTTGTTGATAATAATGTCACAATGTCATCTGTAATTTGTTGTGGTAATCTTGCTCTTAACTCATCATAACTAATCATTTGTAATTGACCTGGAGTTTGTGAGTCTGTAGTATCGGCGGTCACCGCTCCACCTTCAGCAAATTGTTTACCAAATTGTTGTGCAAATTGTGATAAAAATTCAGCTTGATATGCAGCAAGTTTAGAAGAATAATTAGGATTATTTTTATCTATTCCTTCTGCTTTTAATCTATTTTTAGCTGCTTTATCTGCTGCTTCAATAGCTTCTTTTTGTGAAGCTAATTTAAAGTAGTCCGATACATCACCACCTTTGATTACATAAAATTCATAATCTCTAGATTTACTTATTTCTAAATCTCTTAATTTTTTATTTTTTTCATCAGCGCTTAAAGAGGTATCACTTTGAATTGCTTGTTTTTTGGTATCATATAAAGCATTGAATGCTGCCTCTCGTTTACCAAATTCACCTTGAGATTTAAGTTCTGCTTCTGTTAAAGCACCTGCAAGTTGTGATACATCAGATTCTCTTTTACCCATAGTAGTTGCAAGACCTCTACCTAATGTAGCTAAAGGTTTACTAACAGTTGCTAAAGTACCTTTAATTCCTCCACCTTCAGAAGGAGCTCCTAATATATCAGCTCCTGCTGCAGCTATTTGTAAATAATCACCTAAACTTAAACCTGGTGCAGGTGCAAGTTCAGTTCTAATTCTTTTATAAATGTCACTTGTTTTTTCACCAGCATAACCTCCTGGTCCATCTACTATTCCTCTTTTAGGTTCTAATCCAGATGTAATACCAGTACCTTTACTGTCTACTTTACCGCCTGATCTAAACATTGGTCTATTTAATATTCTACTCATATTATTATCCAAAAAATCCTAATGATTTAGCAGCACCAGCTAAACCAGCAGCTCCAATACCAAGTCCCAATAATTGTTGAGAAGTACTAGGAGGAGGCGTAGTTTGAACTTGAGTTGCTGCAGGGAATCCACCGATTACAGAAGCTAATTGTGGTCCAATTAAACCTAATCTAGTGAATGGTTCGAATGCAGCTTCTCTTGCCGCTTCTTGTTGAGCTGTTAATCCAGCTTGTTGTAATTGTCTTTGCAATCCACCAAGTTGTGCTTGGTAAGTTCCTAAACCTTGTTGTGATTGTAAACCTTGGATCGCGGCTTGTTGAGCACTTTGAAATCCTTGTTGTCTTAATTGAGCTTCTGCTAATGCTCTTTGAATATCTGCTGTTGCTTGGTATTCACCTAATGCAACTCCTTCTCTACCACCACCAAAAGCACCTGCTTGAATTGCTCCTTGTCTTAAAGCTTGTAATCCTTTTGCTTGTTCTCTTTGTAGCGCAGCTAAAGAAGTATCAATAACTTCTTGTTGATAAGGAGACATATAAGCTTGGTAAGCTTGTGGTCCAGCTGAAAGTTGTGCAGCTTGTTGCATAGCTTGTGTTTCTAATGCACCAGGTCCTGCTACAAATTGTGCTCCTGTATAACTTGCTGTTGGTATTGCCTGTTTAAGATACGGTAAAGCTGCTTCGGTTAAACCTATACCAGCCGTCTCAACAAAAGGTTCTCTAAGTTGCCTTGTAACTGTTTCTGCCATTATGCCATTGCCTCAAATTTGTTCATGATTTCATACATTCTTTTTGCACCTAATCTTGGATCTCCTCTACCTGCACCTCTAACTGCATCTGCTGTCATAACAAATTCATTTTTAGATACTCTTGCATTGACATCATCTGCTTTTTCTTTTGATCCAATTCTAATAAATCCACCACCTCTTAAATCCATTTCCATTCCTGGAGGAGTTATTGCTCCACCTTGATTATAAAATTGTCCTGGTGTAAATCTTGGAACTTCTGGTTCACTTAATAAAGATCTACCTGTTCCCATTTTATATCCAGACATTAAACCTTCAATACCAGAAGACAATCCTCTTGAATCAAATTTATCTTCTTTATCTTTACCTTTATTAGACATCATTTCTAATAAATCTTCTACTTTTAAAGTAACTAAACCTGCTTCTTTATAACCAACTCTACCACCAGAAGCATATCCATATTTATTTAACATAGAATTAATTTCATCATCTTCATAACCTGCTCTAGAGAAATAACCAAAGATAGCGTTTCTTCTATCTGATTTATCTATTACTCCTTGTTGAGCTAATTGAGCTTCATAATCTTTTATTGCTTTTTCATTTAATTCAGCCATTTGTGCTGCTCCTTCAATAGAAGATAAACCACCAATTATTTTTGCCTGTCCAGAAAGACTTGGATCAGTTAAATATTCAGCTGCTTTTCCTGCTCCATAAGCAATAGATTCTAACGGTGTTCTAGTTGCTAATCCTTTTTCAATTAATCCTTGAGGTGCTCCACCATATGTTTCTGAAAATTTTCCTAAACCTTCAGATAATACGTCTGGTGCTGCAGCTAAAATTCCACTTCTTAAAATATCCTTAGTATCCCCACCCATTGCTCCTGAAGTAGTGGCTGAAACTAATCCCTTTGCTATAGCTTGCCTTAAAGCTTGATTTCCAATACCACTTAAAAAGCTACTTTGTGCTAAATAAGGAGCACCAAAAGCAGCAGCAATAAAAGGTAAAGCTGGCCTAATTTCTTTAGGTACTACTTTTTGAACTATTTTTTGTACTGGTTTAAATACTTTACTTAAAAATCCCATGTGTTTTCCTATTTTATATTATGAAAAGCAAGTTGGCTACTCTTGATTTAAGCCAGAATATCATAATTTACTTGTTTTTAACCAAACAGTCAACATTACAATTCTTTAGAAGAAGCCCCTAAAGGTGGCATTGCAGCCACTTTTATCTTGACAGACCTTACTACATGTTCTTTTTGAGTAGCTGTATTTGGGTCCGCGATGTCCGCTTCGGCTTCCGCGTCTGAATTATATTCTGTATTGGTAACTGTATTTCTTAAAACTACTTCTGTTTCGCATTTAACCACTGGTACTTTTTTACCGTTGATCATGGTATAAGCTACATCACCTTCTTCTATAAATGGCATATTCCTCCTAATCTCTATTTATTTCTAATATTGATACAATACCACTTATACCAGTTGTATCAGAAGATTCAATCTTTAATACATCGTTTTCTTCTAATACCACAGGCCCTTTAGCCAAGTTACATATGGTAGCGCCTGTAATACTTGCATAAGCTATTTGATAATCTGTACTTGCTGATGAATCAGTTATATGTACTTTAACTATTTTTCCACCAGACGCATTTGTAATTTGTATATTTTGAACAATGGCACGTGAGTCACTTGGCACTGTATATACCGTCACTGCTGTAGTAACAGATGGATCATAGAATGTATTTTTATATATATTTGCCATGTTAATACGTTACATCATACCATTTAAATTGAGCAGCAACTTTACTACTAGGAGAACCTGCTTTAGCTGCTAGTGTTAATGTATCAGAAACTCCACCAATTGTCTGTCCTATTTGATATCCAAAATTAATAAAATCAACTGGCCCTAATACAGATGGTGCAGTTTTTCCTCCTAAATAACCACATGCTACTTGTGTTCCTAATGATGATAAACTAACTGTAGTTAAATCATATTCTACATTGTCATCAAAACTTGTATAACTAAAAGGTGAAGAAGGTGTGGCATTAACAAACAATGCATATTCATAATCAACATTAGATATATTTAATACATCTATACCAGCAGGAACAATAACTGCATAAGGTCTTCCTGATTTAATTTTAATAGTTGCAAGATTATAAAATGTATTAACTGAAGATAAAGTAACACCAGTAGAAATATCTTGAGTTCTAATCATACGTTGTACATCTTGTGGAGGATAACCTCCTTCAATCATTGTAGTAGAACAAACTTGTTGTAATGTATAAGTTCCTGCAGCTAATGTTGCAGTTGTTTCAATTTCATATCTTATTGGTAAAGTTGCCGTTTGCATATAAACGGTGTCTAAATTATTAGCATTAAAAAATGTATGTGCGACTATAAATTTGCCATCAATAACAAAACCAACTCTAACCGCTCCCATCCCTAGCCATTCAAAATCCATAAATAAAATAGTAGCTAATGCTGGATTTAGTGTATAACCTGACGCACCTGTACCATCTAATTTATCTCCATTCCAAATAGATTGAGATACTTCTGTATCGACAGCAGAACCTGTTACATAAGTACGTCTAACTATTTTTAACGTAGTACCATCTGCATAAAAAAAGATTCCATTATTAGCATCAAACATACCAACCTTTTGTTTAAGGTTGGCTGTTAAAGTATTCATAACGAATGTATTTAAATTAAGTAATGATTTACCAGGTTGATAAGACATTACTCTTTTAGATTGTCTTATAACTTTATCACCTGATACTTCTGTCACATTTAAATTAACCGTAGATTTATTAGCTGTGTAAGTAACTCCACCTGATCCTGATGTAGATTCATCAAATAATGTATTCTTTGACATGATATTTTTAGAATCAAATATAGTTAAAGGATTAGAAACTCTTAATCTACCAAATGCATCATAAGCTGTGGATCCATTTCCACCACCAATGACTACTGGTTCTATATTGACATTATTACAACTCATTAACAATTTCCTCCTGTCATACTAAACCAAGTAAATCGTTCTGTTTCTTGTTTAAGTTCATTTAAATAAGTAGAATTTAATTGTTCAATAACAGAAGAAATAGATCTGTTAATTTGTTTTTGGTTAGATACATCATATTCTACTTTTGGTTCTGGTATTCTTACGTTAATCTTTGTCATTATCTTCTACCATCTGGTTGTAAATCTAAATTAAGTGTACCAAATCTCCAGTCCTCACTTATATTTGTATTTTGAATATTTATATTTGCATAACGACCTCTTGCTCTAGTATCTACTTTTGTAGTAGAAGTGGTAATAGTAAAAGGACTCAAAGCAGTAGCTGTACTAGATTGAGATGGATAACGTTTTACCGCTAATGTCATTTGTATACTTCCTTGTAAATTTTTAAAATCAGGAATAAATCGTCTCATAGCTAAAAATATCTCACCATCAGTTCCATCTATTTTTAAATCAAAATCAAAAGAAGTTAACGTAGAAGTAATAGCAGTAGTAGTTCCATCTGGATTTACTTGATCTGTTCCTACATGATGTTCAAAATAAGTGGTTTGTCCTAAACCATCTTGACCTACAACCACAGGAAAAGTTCCATTTGCTGAACTATTATATTTAGTTGCAAAAGGATTAGGATAAACTACTGCATCAATCCATGAAGTTCTAGCTTCGGTCCCTGTATACCAAACTGGATTCCCTCCTGCGATCGCAGTTTCTCCATAATTATAAATTACATATTGGTCATTAAAATCAGAAGAAGTAGATGTATAATACCAAATTACTTCTGTATGTAAGTTATCAATCCCTGCATAAATTTGTTGACCTTTGGTAGTATCTAATTGATCATATACATAATCTTCTACTGAACATGGCATAGATTTAACTGTACCATCAAATAGAAAGAATCCATTGTTACTCATCCAATAAGCAGCTCCGTCTATTTCTATCACTGCATTTTTACCAATTAAACCACAGTTGGTTCCTACTTGTTCAAATCCAAAGGTATAAGGAGCGCCAATATATTTCATAGTGTATAAAGCATTATCGGTCCAAACTAGAATGGTTTCTTTTGCTTTTAATGCACCCACGATCCGCGTTCCATCTTGCAATCTAAAACTTCCTGCAGCGTTGATGGCTGTTTGTGTGTAGTCGTTAATATTTTCAATATCAGAAAAACGAATAAACATATCATCTTGAGTATCACTATCTCCAATAACTGTTTCAGTTCCAAAATGACATAAGTGACGAGTCGTAGGAGATACTAAAGTAAGTCTAGATGCTGTTGGATTTGCTGATGTAGAAAAACCTGAAGTGGAAGTAGAAGCGCGAACAGTAAGTGGATTTACTGCTCCAGCATTCCAAGTAAATGTTTTTCCGTTAGCAATCGTTGCTATTAATACTTGTCCAAAATTATCTAATGACCAAAGACCTGGTTCTAGAATAACATCTTGTGCTGAAGAAGCTTCTCCCCATCCTCCTGCTCCCCATGTATCGGTTCCCCAACCATAACCATACGATTGTTCTGCAGGGCCTACGTTCTCATAAGGTTTAACATCAATACTTCCACCCGTAGATACGGTTGCGGTTGCCGCTGTGGATTGTGTAATAGTAAATACAGTAGTAGATGAAACACCAGTTACTTGAAATAACTTGCCTTCAAAATCAGAATCAGAATAACCTGTTCCACCAGGTAAAGTTACATTCTCTAGTAAAACAATATCCCCTGCAATTAAACCATGAGAAGTTCCAGTAGTAATTTCACAAACAGCGGAAGTATTTGTTGTTGCAATCGTTGCTGAAGATAAAGTAGTTCTAATAGGTGTGATGTCGTATAATTGTCCTTCAAAATAAATAATTAAAAATTTATCTGAACCTAAAGCAACATATCTATTTCCCGATATATCTACGAATGCATGTTGTTTACGAACAACTCCTACTAAAGTATCTGTAATTAAAGAAGACCAACCTGACACTTTTTCAGGTAAGCCATATCTAAATCGTACGTTATCTGAATCTACCCAACGACCTTGAGCACCTACGGTTGTATTTTGTTTGTCTATTCCTGGTGCAAACTTAACTTGTTGGAGAGGCATGTAACCTCCTATACATTATCTTTATATGCCCAGCCTCTGGTCGCATTGACATATACTAGTGTAAACGCAACTGCGTTTGTTGAAACTACTAGATCAGAAGCTGATCCTAAAATATTAGAACTATTTCTACCAATCGTTAAATTGTTAGAAGCTAAATTGGATCCACTATCAATAAAATGAACTTCATCACCAACCGATGGTGATGCAGGTAAATTAATAGTTACAGGAGCTCCAATTCCTCCTCCTGAAGTATCTACTAAAATTTGATCTCCATTGACTGCTGTATAAGTTGCAGAAGGAGTAAAGTAACCTTTTTTTCTTAAACCTAAACTGATGTTAGTTCCATCAGAATATACTAAGTTAGTAGAAGCAATAGGTAATGTAATTCCTGTTCCTGATACAGTTTTAATAGTTAAAGTATAATTAGAAGCAGATCTAGAAGTTGCGTCTTCTACGACAAATACTCGTTCTGCAGAATCAGGCATAGTCACATTTCTATTTCCAGTTAATGTTCCTGTTAGTTTAAAGTAAAAATTCTTACCATTAGATACAGCTCCATTCGATAAAGCTAATGCAACATCAGAAGATGCTACATCTACTGCTATATATCCTGATACCGCTTGTTCTAATTGTTGTAAATTGGTGTTAGTAATAGTTCCCCATGTTCCTGATTTTTCACCAGTAGTTATAAGTTCTAATTTTAAATCATTCGAATAAGTCGATGCCATATTTCTCCTACGGATTTTCTGGATCTATCGGGATCCATATTTGATTCACGTTTGGCGGAATCGGGTTCCAGTTTACCACATAAACAGGGTTAGTTGCAAGAGCTAATTCCTTACCAGTTACTAATACTGTTTGCCCTAGAACTACTTGTACATTTCCTGTTGCTAAATCAACTCTTTGGCCTGTAGGTAATACAAGAGATTTACCTTGTATAGTAACATTGCCAATGGCAAAGTTCATTTGTACGCCATTTAATACAACTTGAACACTTACACCGCCTGGTGAAGCAAAAGGTGACTGAGCAAAAGTAGTTGCGCCAAATAACATTTAATATCCTATGGTGTATGGATTCTGGTCCATATCTGATCTACACCAGGTACAATACCATTCCATTGTTTTATATTTACTCTTGAAGTTCCTACTTCAAATTCATTTCCTGTAGGTAATACAGTTGCATTAGCTAAAATAGTAACTGTTCCTATAGATAAGTTTTGTCTATTAGTAGTAACAATAACTGTAGCATTAGCTTTAGCAGTTACATTACCAATTGTTAAATCTACTTTATTACCAGTGACAGAAACATTTGCAGTTCCTGTAATCGTAACAGTTCCTGTATCTAATTCTACTCTAGTTCCATTTGGTAATACTACAGCACCAGCTGTTACTGCAACAGTTCCATTGCTTTGATTAATTCTATTACCAGTAACTCCTACAACATCTGCTACTTTAACGATTCCTGTAGATAGATCAATTCTGTTTCCTGTTAATGCAATAATTGCATCAGCAACAATAGATACCGTTCCTGTATCTACATCAATTCTATTACCACTAACTCCTACAACATCTGCTACGTTAACAGTTCCTGTAGTAAAGTTAAATAAGTTTCCTGTTAATGCAGTAGTAGCTCCTGCTGTAATAGCCACGGTCCCCGATCCAATATCAAAGGCAGTACCAGTAACTTCTACTGTTTTGTTGACCGCGATGACTACATTACCGATCGTGAAATTTAATCTGTTTCCAGTAGGCAATATTAATGCTTTACCAACAGTAGTAACTGTTCCTGTTGATTCATTAATTCTAGAACCAGTTAAAATAGCTAATGCATTAGGATTAAATCCTGGATCCGCAAAAGGTGCTGCTGCAAATGATGTGCCGCCAAAAAACATTAATATCTCCTATACACGAGCCAGAACGGTGGTATGGGTGGTGTTCTGGCTCGTTTATAGTACTATATCAACGTTTAAACCAAGATGGAAGTCCTAAATGAGGTCTTCTATCAAATAGGTTTTCTTTAGAACCTTTGGTTTTAGTGTTGTTATAATGCAGAAATACTTGAGCACAGTCTTTACCTTTAAACGGTTCTCTCCAATGCTCTAGTATATTACCTCTATACACTAACATATCTCCTGGTTTTAAATTCACAGACACACCTTTCATTCCTTCTTTTCCAGAAGGTTCTATAAAGATAGGCCATTTATCTCCACCAAGATTTAATGTAGTAGATATCTCACAAGAGAATCTATCCTTGTGACGTTTTAATATATCACCTGGTTTATAAATTCTTGCATAGGTATAATTAGGGGTTAACTTTAATCCTGTTGTTTTTTCCATAACAGGTTGAAGTTTTAATAACAAAGTCTCAAAAGCCATATTAGCATATTGAGAATAGGTATGAGGAATCTGTTCATCTTGACCTTCATAATAACCAATCATAGTTTCAAAAGGGGAAATGTATCTTTCTTTAATACAAGTATCATATACCTGTTTTTGCATAGAAAAATAATTATATAAGAAAGTAGCTAAGTCATTAGAAATAGCTGATTCAATGACACAAAAGTTGTCTTTTTTAAAATTGTACTTTTTAGACATTTTTAGCCATCTCCTTTAATACTGCAGATATACAGATATGAATAAACCTAAATGGTTTTTTTCCATAATCGACTGCATATTCATGTTCCATGTACCCTGGAAATATAATAAGTGTCCCTGGTTTTGGTTTGAAGTGAATCAATTCTGTCCCATGAAAGACACCATTACCAGGTTTCATTTTTAATTTTGTTGTTCTAGCACCTGTTCGCGGTTCATGAAAAATAGGATAAGAAGTCTCTTCACCACATTTTAAAAAATAAAATGCGTTGACATGGGTATTCCAATGAATGTGCGCGGAATGATGTCCACCACCTTTGGATGCAAATTCTTGTACCCAACTTTGTTCATAGAAAGTTTGATATTGACTCATATCAAATCCTTGCCAATCTAAAAATTCCCAACACTTTTGACCTACATAATTATGGAAGTCTTTAAATTTAGTATCTACGGTTAGTGGCGTAGAATGATGAGCAATTCCAAAATCACCATGTTTTTTAATGTGATCTTTATTTCTTTTTCTTGCTTCCTTAATATAAGGATCGCTTGCTTTGTTTAATGATTTTATAAACTCTGGTTTTTCTTCCAACCATATGGGAGTTTTAAAATATTCTAATATTTGCATACCTACCTAAATGGATATCCAAGATTCCAAATAACCAATGAATATCTAGTTCCTCTTGTTACGGGTTGAACACGATGCCACACAAAAGAAGGGAATACCACAATAGAACCTTTGGGTAATATTTCTTTTGAGGTGATGACGTGTTTATCTTCATCTCTCATATGAGGATCATACGATCTCGTATCAAATTGAAGTTCACCACCTGTATATTCAGAACCGTCAGTTAACTGACAAGTTACAGAAAGCTTTCTAATCATACCATGTTCAGGACTACCTGGTTTATCATAAGGTTTATCCCAACTATCACAGTGCCAATCATAATATTGATTGAGTTTATATTTAGTAAATTGACAGGATTCAGATCGTATCCAATCAAAATTCCACCCTGCATTTTTATTGGCTTGATGAACATAAGGATGTATTTCTTTATATATCCAAGTATCATTCAACCACACTAAATCTGATTTTCTTTTTCGTTGCATATTCAACACTTCATCTTGTTTTAATTCTCTATCACCATATCCACCTGTTCTAGCCATAGCTTCTGGTTTAGCTAAAGCATATTTAATAATATCATCACATAATCTTGGTGGTAAAGCTGATTTAAAAGCCCAATAATAATTAGATAAATTCATAAGTAATCGTTTGTATAAAGTTTAATTGATCGCTGGTATTGGAAGATATGTAGTACATTTGAGTTGCTGGAAACATAATAAATTGATTATTATTTAAAGGTATATCCCAACTTCTTCCTGCTCTTCTATTATCATCAAAATGTATTCTGACAAAACAAGAATCTTTTGCAAGTTTCACTCCATATAAAAATACAAAGTCAGGTGAATTTCTTAAATCAACTTTATCTACTTGTAATAAAGGAAGCGATGCTTCTCTTGGTTTATAAAAATTTCCCCATGTCTTTTTATTAATTAATGAAAAACCATATTCTAAATTAATATGATCTCTCATGTATGTATTTAACATGTCCCAAGTTCTGGAGAATGGAAATTCTTTATTAAATAAATTTTGTGTTAAAATATCTTGCGCTAATTTTTCTCTATCAATATCCCAATACTTTGGCATATCAATAGTGCCGTAATACAGTGCTATTTCTGACAATACTTTCTTGTGCATACCTGTTACAGTATGTAGTAAGATTCTATAATAATGTCAAGTGTTAGACTTTAGAATTAACTAAATCCCAAGAACCATTTGTTTCATTCCAGTTGTAACTCCATCTATGAGTATCAGCTGTATTTTGATCTTTTTGTTCTTGAGTTAGTTCTGG
>Ga0208644_1003124_pt1 | contig 12964 bp, 18 predicted proteins | sample VirMetDEL_Nov_18_FD_184517 | JGI IMG/M metagenome (GOLD analysis project Ga0208644, IMG submission 184517) | Aqueous microbial communities from the Delaware River and Bay under freshwater to marine salinity gradient to study organic matter... | ecosystem: Environmental > Aquatic > Marine >... | reverse complement strand
TCAGCCGTCTTGGCGGGGATGAGAACTTTTACAGTGACGGTCATTACTGAACCCCTTCAATGTTGTTGGTTACGGTCACAATGATTGACGGAATTGCCGGGTAAAAAGCAGAGGCTGGGAAATTTTTCAACTCCACGGTTGTGTCATCCACTGCGAATTTAAATTCCACATAATCACCGGCGGCCAACTCAAGAAAAAAACAAGCGGCAGAAAAAATTTCCGCGTTGTTGCCTTGAATTCTCATTTGACTAGCGCTGTTTGGGACATCTGTTCCATTTACGCTAGGCCATATCCAAAACGCCCCAACACCGCCGGCAGTTTTATCAATCTGAATACTAAATATAAAATTATAAATTGATTCTTCATCTACATAAATTCTAGATGAAGGCGACCCCAAATAAACACCATTACTAACATCTGTTGTGTCGTAAGTAATAGCGTAAGCGGTGTTAATTGCGGCAGCAGTTTGTGTCGTTGTGTCAAGAAATTGACCGTAACGTGATCTCTTAAAATGTCTAGGTGGAGGATTCATTTGCAACCCTTCCACTTGTTTTTCTAATTCTGCAATTTGCGATTGCAACTCTTGAATTGGTTTGGTTTCTACAAATTCAGAGAGCTTCTGTAAAGCAGAATCATAAGACGCCAATAATGAATTAACGTCTGATCCTTTGTTCCAATCTTCGCTAGACTGCGCAATTGAAAACAAAGACAAAAAAAACAAGTACCAAGCACGATCAATCAGCCCCGTTCTCTGGTCAATGAACGGCACTCTAGGCGGAGTGATTGGGGTGGGAGTTGCAATTGGACTAGGCATTTGTTCCGCTGAGTAACAATTCAGCCCCAACAATAGCGGTTTTGACAGGATCAGTCATAGACAACTCGTAAACACGATCCCTGAGCTTTAAAGTCATGCCAAGGCGTCTAAAGAACACTCTTTTATAGTGCTCTCCGATCTTTCCTATGGGTGCCGTGTGATAGTTTGACCAAGTGTGGCCGCCGTCATCCGACCAGCGCAACATCACTTCTGGGTCACTTCCTTGGCCTAAATTTAAACCAACCCCAGACTCTAGATCTATCTGAAGTGAATGCTGGGCTGTACGGCGCAAGTTGTTTTGGCCCGTTGGGAGTGCTCTCCAGCTACGAAGCCATTTTTGAATCTGACCATCATCAGCGTAAGTGTTCAAGTCAAAGGCGTAAATTTTTCCGTTTTCGTAATCGCCGACAACAATTTTATTGTTGAACGCCATCTGACAATTGCTTCTATGCCTAATGAATGAGCCGTTATTCCAGCCGGCTCTTTCGTGCCATGACCCGGTTGCCACATCGTAAACCCAGGTCGTGTTTGCACTTGGAAAAATCAGAACATAAAAGCTGTGCCCGTCTTGCTGATAGGTGTAGGCTAGTGCGTCAGACAGATTTCCATATTGTTGAATTTGCCATTCAATGGCATGAGTCGAAATACGTTGTCCTGTATATCCGTTGGCTCGATAAACAATGCCCTGCCCACGAGCATCAGCACCTAGCCAAAAAATACCATTGTCAATTTTGGCAATCGTATAGGCAGAAATGCACCCAATTTCATTGAATGCGCCTTGGATTCTTTGCAGGGGAAAATCGGATGCACCAGAGTCATACCAGACTTCAACGCTATTGGTTCCCAAAACCCAAACTTCTCGATGGTCCACAATTAGGCCAACAACGCCATCCGGAGATCCTTCGGCACTAGCAAAATCAAGTGCGTCAACTGACGTCCCATCAAGAAGGCTTGTGACCCAAATTCTTTGGCTGTTTGGCTCATTAAACACAAAATAGCCATCTAAGTAACCAACAGTTACAGCCCCTGGAAAATCTGAGTCAGTGATTTCAGAAAAAACATTGGTGTCATTGTTGTAAATGTAACTGGGACCGTTGCAAGCAATGAACAATTGAGTTCCATTGTCCGCCATGCTGACAGGCCCAGTGCCGCTTACATTTCCAATGAATGTGGCCGAGTAACTTGTATCTATCTTGTACAACTTTGTACCAGACACCACGAACGCGACAGTTTTGTTTGATGAGAATGACCACAGCCCGCGTATGGGACCGTCGCCAATCGTCGCCAGATTGAGCAGTCCAGGGCATCTTTGAAGATAAGCTGGCTCCTTGCCCCCTTCTGGCACAACCTCTGGGAACAAATTGACCATTCGAGCATCCGCAGCATTGACGCTGCGAGCCACGTAGCTTGAGCCAAGAATTGGCGTTTTCATCAATAGTTCCCGGCGTACACGTTGAACCGCTGACGGGTGGCAACCAGAGAATACGGCAAGCTCATAATGTCGTCAGGATTGTTGACGCGCTTAAGGTTCCGCTTCGATGCCATAGCGATACGTTGAACCGTTGGGGATGGCTCAACCCCAAACTCTGGAGCCATTTCAGCCGCCAAGTTGTATTTCAAGGCTCGAAGGTAACCGGGCGGAAGATAGAGATTGGTTGCAAGGTTGGCCGGCTGGGAAATTTCCTGAACCGAAACAAAATGCCACTCTAGCGCCCGAGTTGGGCGCGGATAGATGGTCATGGTGATGTCTGGGAAGGTCATGTTCACCCACATCACTTGTGGGTAAGTAGACGTGACGGTTTTAACCGCAATCCCGTTGTACTGCTGCTGATTGATCAACTTGACCCCGAACGAAACATTCGTTGTCGGGTCTCTAAAGTAGGTTGAATCATCAATCAGAACAGGCCGATTGCCGACGAAGTCACCCGTAGGGCCTAACGTGCGGGTGATGGTGTCGGTGGGCCAAGTAAAAACCTGATCCTGGGTGTTGTAAACCGAAAGACGCTCAATGCTCCACGAATCAATCATTTGATTCAAAGCGGAGAGAGCGTCTTGAGATACTTCAGCAGAAGGCGTTTCGCCCTCTGCAAGCATTCCGATCAGCCTGAGTGCTGAATTGATGAGTTCACCGGCGGTTGCCATGCTTCGTGTTCCTTCCTGGGAGGTCTACCACGGCGTTTGATCTCCAGGGCGTTTGCCGGAGCCGCATCATCTGAGGGTTGCGTTTTTGGATTATATCGCACCCATCCGTTTTGCTCGTCGTATTCGGCCTCTAGTTCCATTGTGGCAATTTTTGTCCCATGCCGGGGGTGTTTTAGATAGATGTTCACTTGATCCCAACTCCCATCAAGTTATTGAACATCATGCGTTTTGTGTGAACTTCGCTAAAGATGCTCAGGCTATCAGCCAAAGTTTTGGATACAAAACCGCAATGATGAGCCATGTAAGGATTGTCCTCAATCATAGACCGCATTCCATACATGAGATCCAAGCCAGTGATAGGGCCTGCTGGAGATACGTACAGAACTTCCTCTGTAGCTTCCGCGTCTTCAAGATCTGGCACGATGATGATTGCCTTGCCGCCAGTCTTTAGCACTCGGTGAAATTCAGCAATGACTTTGTGAACTTCGTGCGGATAGACATGCTCAAGAACATGGCTGCAATACACCATGTCAAACTCGCCAATATCGCCCAAGTCTGTGACACTGGCAACAATATCCGGCTCACACCCTGGGTTGGCGTCAAGGCGGACTTCTTGACAGGAGGGAAACCACTCTGGGAGTGGTTCCCGTCCACATCCGGCGTGTAGCACGCGGATCAAGCCGAACCCTTCCACAGGCCCAGAGCCGACAGCGTGTTCATGATTTCTTGAACAGCCGCCAACTGAGTAGCGCCAAACGATGCCGAAGTGGCAAGGTTAGACGTAGCTTGCACGCTGGAAGCGCGCTGAGTAACAGGCGTTTTGCCGTAGAAGCCAACAGTACCGTCAGACTTGCCGATAACGGCTCCGTCCAGTTGTTGGTCTTCGTAAGCAACGCCAATCGCTTTGGTATTAGGCATTTCTTATCCCTCGTAAAGGTCACCACCGGGCTGACGCCTCAGGAAATTGTGGAAATTTCCTTTGTACTCTTGCTCAGTAGTGTGATGTGATATGTCCAGGTCAGGAATCAATACGATCTCGCCGCCGCATTCCCGCCAGTTGCGGCAGAACGCATAGTCTTCACCGTACCAAGTTCCTTTGTGAGCGCCATGATTGAACAGGTCCACATAGGGATGATATTTCTCCCCGTAGATCAATTCAGGGTAGGCGGTCATGAACTTATTGACCGCCTCCTTCGTCACCTTCAAAAACCCCGCTGGGGCTGAATGCGCCAACAGGTTGCCATCGGCTCTGACCAGTGGGGTGCCATCCGTGTTAGATAGCACCGCCCCCATGTATTCCTCTTGGTCCTTCTTAAACCGATAGGTGCCGCAGACAACATCGCCCTTGGTTTCAATCAGTGTCAAAAGGTCTTGAGGCTTCCATGAAACATCATGGTCAATGAACACAATGACATCTGCCTTTGCATCCAAAGCCTTCCTAAGCATGGTTGACCGAGCGTGTGAAATGTACGGACAACCAATTTCAGAAACCATTCCCTCCTCCCATCCCGCCGATTGAATCAACGGAATAGAAGCAGCAAGGCTATCAAGCGTCGCCTGATAGGGCTTTTTTAACGTCGGGATGCAGAAGATGACTTTCATGCGCTATTAGGCCGTAGCCCAAACACCCAGGCCAATCAGCGTGTTTTGAATTTCTTGCAGAGCAGCCAGTTGGGTTGCGCCGAAAGAAGCCGAGGTAGCCAGGGCCGAGGTGGCGTGAACAGCAGAGCTGTAAGCACGTTGAACCACGGGGGTCTTGCCGTAGAAGCCGACTTTGGACGTTGCAGCATTGCCAACAGTCACGCCGCCAGTGCCAGAACCAAGAGCAACAGCCTGATCAGGCGCGCCAACATTCAGGGTTTCATTGACGTTGCCATCACCGGCTTGATAGCCATCACCAACTTTAGGAAGTGCCATTTCAAATTCCTTTCAAATATTTAAGGAGGGAGCCGAAGCCCCCTAGGTTCATCAGCCCCAGATACGGCAAGCCATTTGCGGACGAATCACGCTGTAACCATACAGCACGTCAATCCGGCAAGGCATACGGTCGTTGTTGATGTCGTACTGACGAACAACGCGCAGGCTGATGCCGTTATGGACAGCACGAGAAGCCATATCAACGCCTTGGGGCAGCAGCAAGTCAGCCGTGGCAAACGTGATGGCGTCTTTGTGATACACCAAGTTTTGAGCGTACTGGCTAGCAGCAGAACCCAGCATCGTGATGTCTGCATCATTGGCCGGGAATCCCGTCACGGTGGCAAGAGCGTGAGCCGATGTGTACAGGGCGGGATAGAACTTCAGAGTGCCGCTGGAAGAAGCGGTCAGGTCTTCAGTCACCGTGAATTGCTGCAAAGAGCCAGTGGACTCACGGGTTTGAGGATTGACGGCATACACACCCTCAATAGTGAACACGTCGCCGACCTTCCAGGTCTTGCCGGAGCCGGTGAAAGTGATGTTCAGTTGAGAAGTGCCTTGGGTCGTGGTCGTGCCATCAACTTCAATGGCGGTGCCCCAATCGCCGGTCGTGTGCTGCTTGATCGACTGAGACATATTGATCTCGTCAAAACCAAGAATGCCGGTGCCCATCATGCCATTCTTAAATTGCTTCGAAATGGTGTCGGTGGGGTTAAAGAGACCTTTCATGCCTTCCACCAAACCGGCGTTAGCGGCAGGGTTGACGGTGGCATAACGAGGGCTCATCACGGCGGCGTTTTCGTTCAGCTTCTGTTGAGCTTGCAACAGAACCAAAGAGGTGCCAGGAGTGGTGCCAGGGGTACCAACGCTGTTGCCAATGCTCTTGTAAGCGTTTGCAACATCAGCATCAATTGAGGCTGCAAGTTGGCTGATACGAGGCTTCAGAACGCGGTCTGCAAAGTCGTCCAACTGCATGGTCAGTTCGGCGGAGGTGAAATTCACGCCAATATGCTTTTGGTTGGAAACAGACAAAGTGGTGAATTGTTCGTTGTCGTCCTGAACTTGCAGGGCGGCACCGTCGGTCACCAAAGCGCGATCAGGCAGGCGGATGCGCAAGGTAGAGCCGATCTTTGCGCCTTCAACAGCGAAAGAATCGTCATACTGACGGTTGACGTTACGGGTGAGCACCAAGTTGTTCTCGAGGATCTCGAGAGCCTTCCGGGTGATCATGTCAATGGTTAACAGGCTATTTGCCATGATGAGTCCTTATAAAATTAGCGGTTCATTTGTGCTTGCAACTTGCGAATCTGTCTAGCGCGTTCGGCTTCAATCCATTCAGAAGCACTCATGGTCTTCGTTGAACGAGGATCAGTCGTGTCATATGAGGGATTTCCACTGGTCCGAGCTGTAACAGGTCTGATAGGTGCAGGCGCAGACGTTGTTTTTTTCTGTGGCGGATCAGAAGCCAATTTTGCTTCAATTTTTCCAAGCTCACGCGCTTGCAAAAGTGGAGACAAACGTGAAATACGGTCAGCCTCTTTTGGATTGCTGCCCAGCCAATAGGCCAAGTCAGGTCCAATGTCAGAAGCCTTGATTGTTTCGGCCATCACTTCCGTGACTGGGAGCTTTGGGTTGTAGGCGACTTGTTCAAAGTCGTCATACTTTCCTCGGGCTTCTTCCTCACGCTCTGCGTAGGCTTCCTCAACCTGAGCACGTTGCTTATGAACTTCTCGCTGGGCCAACAGTTCTTCAGCCTTTTTAAAAGCCAATGCCTCGGCATAAGCTTCAGGTGATTCAAACTGATCGACCGGCGGGAGTTCTTTGGGCATTGATTGCCGAGCTTGCATTTCTGCTTGCTTGGCTTGTTGCTCACGTTCCCACTTACGCTGCTCTCTTGCGAGACGTTTACCGATCATTGCATCGAGTTCAGCCTGAGTAAATCTCTTTTCCTCTGCTGTTTCGCCGCTTTGGTCAGCAACTTCCGGCGCATTCTGTGCGCTTTCCGTGGTGGCCGTCACCTCGGGCGCTTGCGCGGATTCAACCTCCGCTAAGTTTTGCTGGACTTCTTCAGTCATTTTTTGTTTCCGTAGAAACCCCGGTCTACTGGGCCGGTACAGTTTACATCTTACATCTAATTGTTAGATCGTCAATACAGGCCGTATTTAAATCTGATAGGTAAAGGTGAGATACTGAATGTCAGAAACACCAGTAGTCAAATTGCCAACGGTAATTTGATTGCCTGAATTGTTGTTCGTGCTGATGGAAAAAATGCCTCTAGATGCATTGTTCACGGTTGGCGTAGCAAAAGCATCAGCACCAAACACAAAGCGCACGAGCTGAGCCGATCCAGAACCAGACAAAGAAGTGGAGAATGGAAGGCTAAAATACAATACATTTCCGGCAGTCATGCCAGTGGTGTCAATGTTAGTCACCAAAGAAACACCGCAAATAACCAGCCTTCCAACCCTTGTGTAATAACCGGTGGCCGTGGTGGGCGAAGCATTCCCGCCAGTGGCTGCGTCATGCAGGCTGAACGTCCAGGTTCCTTCTTCATAGTTGCTCAACACCTTAGATGTTGAGCCGGCAGCCCCGGCAACCGCTGAAAAATCAATTCCTTTTCCAGAAGTTGAAGGAATAAAGTTTCCTGTGCTTGCTGTAAATTGCGTTCCAGATACTGCACGCCCAGCAGTCAAATCGGAAACTGCGACCTTTTTCGTTGTGCTGCTTTGCACAATCGGCATCACTTCCGTTCCAGCTAGTGGAGTTGTTGCGCCAGTAAGTTGGGAAATTTTTAAATCAGCCATAATTCAACCTTTATCCAAGATATTCAACGGCAATATAACTGTATGAGGTAGCGGCGCCAAAAACATCAACTACTTTGGTACCATTTGAAACAGTAATATATGGAGTAATAACGTCTCCATACAAACACTCCATAGTGGTTTCAAGAATCATTGATGAAAACCTGCTTGCGCCAGAAGGCGCACTCATAGCATATGGATTGTTAACAGTATCCCATGCCGCAGGAGTGCTGGTTCCAGTTCTTGCAATCTCAAGGTCCGCTCTTGTATGGGCGGCATCAACATCAAAAAGGCCAACGCACAAAGTCACTTTGTAGCGCCCAGCGACAGTTACATTAAACGCTGCTCCGCCCCAATTTGTGTACGGATCAAACGATGTGCTGTTGAAAGCAATTTGATATTTGGTCCCGTCACCAGTTACGTTTGAAATACTTGACGTAATAGTAACAAATGCACCCGGCTTTTTACCCAACAAAAACGCCAGATTTTTGGACTTATTAGCTATGCCGCCAGTTGTTCCAAGCGAAACCGTCCCATTGACTGCCGTATCGTTGTTGGTAAATGATCCGCCAACTTTGCCATCAATGGTCAAGTTATCGGTGGAGTTGTTTGCATCGTTGGCAACAATCGTAAACGTGCCAGCACACCCCAGAGCATTTAGATAAACACCGTCATTGATGCCCTTCATGGTGATGCCAGCAGCCGAACCACTTCCGGTGTCTACCGCCAACCCATGAGCGTAGAAGTGCGTGACTTGATTGAGGACAACCGTTTCATTGGCCGTAGTGACATCAGCAGCTCGGCACTTGATCATGTGCACAGTGCGAATGCCTCGGGCTCCAGGGGTGTTGGTTAGCGTTCCATCAAACACAAACCCGCGAGTCCATCGGCCAGAACTTAACCCGTAAGCCAAAACATTCTCAAACACCATCTCACCGCAGCGATTGGTATCTGACTGGTTGATGACTTCAATAGCATTTCCGCCGCTGTAGGTGTCAGCTTTAACAATCAAACAGTTTTTCAGGCCGCCACCTGTGCCCGTGTACTGGGCGCCGCTGCCATCCCAACGGAAACAAGAATTGTTGCTGTAATGTTTAAATACAGTTCCGTAAGCCTCATTTGTGCCTTGGGAACCTTCACAATCAATCATTACGCCTTGCTTAATCGTAATGAGATCTGTCAGCTTATAAATCCCGTTGGGAACGTGGACTGTTTTGTTGTAGTTGGTATAGGCGGCATCAACAGCGGCTTGAATGGCCGCAGTATCGTTTGCAACTCCGTCGCCAACTGCGCCAAAATCTTTTACGTCAATATAACGTGCAAGTTTGCCGGCAACCGTGGATTTTACTGCGCCAGTTTTACCAAGCAAATACCCAACAAAAGTTGACCCGCTATTTTCGTTTGACAGGTCATTTAGCGCATCTTCCACATCAGTAGAAGACAGCAAACTATTTGCGCCTGGGGTAAATAAAACATTTACTGCGCCAACATAGTTTTGAACATTATCCCATGTTGCAATCGTTACGCCTGCGCTTGTTTTTAGTACAAACTTATAATCTTGGCTCACAGTCAGCCAGATTTCCCCGCCACTTGGAACCCGACCGGCAGAGTCCAAAACGATTGGGTTTGTGTGATTTACGTTGCCCGCAATCGTTGTAAATGTAGCGGCTGGGGTCGTCGTTCCAGCTTCGTAGGTGTACAAAAGGCCACCAGACAAAGGGACTCCGGCATTGCTGAAAAACTGCCAACCAGCGCCACCAACAGGGGAAATGTTTACGGACATTTATGTTTCACTCCAAAAGGATCATGCCGCCATCCTCTTGAGAGAGGTTGTCGCCAGACTCAGTGAGAAGATTACCAACAGATGCTCCGCTGTCTCTGGTGCCAGAAAACAGCGTCACAAGCCCTGCTAGACCAATCGCAATCGAGTTGCGAAGTCCGACACCCCAGCTCATCGGATGTTGATCGGTTTGCAGTAAATATCACCACTGTCAGTGATGCGAATTGCGCTCACTCTCCAGGGTGCTCCAGAGCCGGGTTCCAAGTAAAACGGAATCGGCGTATATGCAGGAATCGGGGTGCTGGATGTGGTGGCCGTTGCCCCAACACCAACTGCAACATAACACGGGGTCGTTGACCAAACCACCACGCCTTGAGGTCCAGGGCTCCAAGTGGAGGTGCTCCCCGCAACGTTCGTATAAGACACAGTTCGACTAGGAAAGTCAGTGTCGCCTAGGGGTCGGAGAAGTTCCATATTGGCTCCAATTATGCAAGGAATTTTAACTTATACAAGGTTGACAAGTACAACCCAACAATCTCGTCAATGATGTTTTGCAAAGCAGTGCAATCTTTGTCAACCACCTTGTAACGAATTTGCTCAATTTCGTCCACCTGATCCTGCAAGAACTCCACAACATTGCTAGTTTTCTTGGCAGACATCAAGGAAATTGGGCCAATCAGGCCGTACTTGCCTTGATACGTCTCGGCAAATTTATCAGCCAAATCAACAATTTCATCGTAAAAAGTGCCTAAAGCACTGTGTTTGGCAAAGCTGCGAGTGTTCAGATGAACGGAATGCGTGACATCCCGCGCTAGAAACAACATTCCGACAAAATCATTGCATGACATTTGGTTCACCTTGCTCTTGTGGCGCAACAGGCATTGATTGACGCATCTCCGGCGCACCGGTCACCAAGTCACCGGTATCCACCGCCGCAGCAATCGTGCCCATCACAATGTCTTGGATCTGCTCAGGAGACATTGAAGCCTGCACCGCACTAATCCGCTTCGTTTCCGCATCATACGCCCTAACTTGGGCCTCAAACTCTTTGATAGCAATATCTCGGGCTTCCATAGACTGCTGAACATTACGAAGCATCTGATGCATCTGCTCCATCTCCTGCCCCATGGCCTGCATCTGCTGTTCTGCCGCTTGCAGCTCAGGCGACTTGTCATCATCCTGAAGGATCTTCGGATCAATCGTCTTCGCAAACCGCTTGGCCATCTCAGCAGCCCCAGGCCAGTCCATGTTCTTGACGAACAAATCACCCGCCACAGCCCACAATTGAGGATTGCCCTGCAACAGCTGAGACATGGCATCCAGAGCCTCTTGGCGCTTGGTCATGTAGCTCGGGCCAGTCGTCACGCAAACATCGTATTTGCCCACGCTCGGGTTATAAATCTTCTCAATTACCACCCCAGCCTGATCCACAATCTTACGCACTGGCTCTTGCTGCGTCGGATCAATTTTGACCATCTTGGTCTCGCCATCAATCCCAATAATTCGAGCAATTCGCTGGGTGTCGTAAATCTTCGGCGCCAAGTCAACAATCTGGCGAGTTATGTAGCGCACAGCACGGGCAAGATTGTCAACGAAGTGGAATGTTCCCGTGTCTCCTTGCTTCTCTCGGGCCAAAATTGCACGCCCTGAACGCTCGTTCGACGTCGCGCCCAGACTTGCGTCATACTGACCCGTCGTGCTCTTAATGTCGTCCGCAGCGCCCATTTTGGCTTGAATAAGCCCTGTCTGGGCCATTGGAGGCAAGGCACGCTGCGGAAGTGGCAGAACCGCGCCCTGTCCATCTGTCGCATCCGGGTTGACTTCCAAGTACGGCCAGTTTTGCGTGTTGGCCGTCTTCCACTGCTGTTCATACCCCTCAAACTGCCCACCATACCCAATAAACGGGGCTTTTGGCGCGAGGGCCAACATTTCAGCCTCTTGGCTAACCCAGTAGTTGTACATCCGCTGAGCATCCTTCGCATTGCGAACCAGCCCAGACACATACAACCGACCATCCACCTCAAACTCGTTACCAACCACCCGAACCACCGGGATGTACTTACCCGCCCAATCACGCTCCTCAAGAATCTCATATCCATTGATCTTGCACCACTTGACCCGCTGCACGTCCACCCGACGAGTGCGAACAGGCTTCATGCCCATCGCCTTCATCTGCTTGTCTTCAGGATCACCCTCAAACACCGACATATTGCCAGGGTACAGATTCAGCGTCTTCGCCTCATGCTCAATATAAAAATACTCAGCAATCCGAACCGTGTCCTCGTTAATCCACTGCGACAACGACTGATCCCCAATCCCCAACGTCTGCAACGTCGAAATGGGCTGAGCATCCGGGAACATGCGCTCGTAATCCTCCTTCAAGATGTCCTCAGTGATAAAACACCACTGTGCATCCGACCCACACGGGTCTTGAATCGTCGGATCCATGTACACCGAGAACGAATTACGCACCCGACCAATCTTGATGTCCTGGTCAAATGAGTTCTCGTCACAGTACTCCGTCAGCAAACGAATGTAACCCTCACCATACGTCACCTGATTCTCACAAGCCGTGTCGTAAGCAACATCCGCGTCCGAGATGTACTCAATGTGACGCACTAGCCCGTCAAAAATCTCAGCAACCTCAGGGTCCGCCAAATCATCCACCGGAATGACCTTCCCAGCCGGACGATTCTGCCTCTGGTCATTCGTCACCTGCCTCACATGCTGCGGCAACTTGTTCATCGTCAAACACGGCCGAGCATTGATCGTCTGCCCCTGCACCGCCCCACGAGTGGCCAACACATCCGCAGGCCATTGCCAATGATTGTCAGGCGAACCCGCATAGAACTTCAGGTCATCAATCTCATCCTCACGACTCTCCGAGTAAGCAGAGATAGCCATCTGCAACCGCGAACGAGCCGTCGAAAGGAGCTTCTCCTCCCGCTTGTCTGATTTCATTTCTTGCCCTTCTTCGAGGCCACTTCACGCTTGACCGAATACGCAATCGCAACCGCCTGTTTTACAGGCTTGCCCGCATTCACCTCAGCCTTCACATTCTTCCGGAACGCCTCTTTCGACGTAGATTTCACGAGCGGCATTTCTTACACCCCCCCTTGCTAGGTTTGTTGGCCGTCTTGGCCGATTCCCTAAAAGCCTTCTCCGTCGGCGCACCAGCCGCCCCAGGCTTTCTCATCTTCTCACCCGAACCAGCCTGAATTCTCTCACGCTTGGCATGAATGTTCGCATATAACCCAGGTTTTGTAGCCATGTCAACACTTCCACCTTTTAAGTGAAGCCTTAGCCCGCTCAGCAGGCCCCTTAGCATTCTTTACAACCCCAGCCATACGAGCGCAAAAACTCGCCTTCCGACCCTTATCCGCCTCAGTCTTCGGACTCGGCGCAGGTGCCTTTAAATTCGAACCCGTCTCCCGGTTGTACTTCTCCCGACCTTTGGCCGTCAAGCCCGCACCCTTAGAAACCGGCAATTTCTCACCACGCCCCACACTCAAC
>Ga0208644_1003123_pt1 | contig 12965 bp, 12 predicted proteins | sample VirMetDEL_Nov_18_FD_184517 | JGI IMG/M metagenome (GOLD analysis project Ga0208644, IMG submission 184517) | Aqueous microbial communities from the Delaware River and Bay under freshwater to marine salinity gradient to study organic matter... | ecosystem: Environmental > Aquatic > Marine >... | reverse complement strand
TTCGCCGCAGTTGTACCACCCGGCTTACCTATGTAAACGAACGGTCCATCTATCTTAGAATCAACCGAACCACTACCAATTACGATTTCTGCTTCACCAAAAGAGGTGATATTTCTTACCGATGCTACCGAACCTCTTCTATGTTTAATTGTTTGAGCCATATTTTTATCCCATTATGTATCTATGTGCGATATCTCGCCATTATCCTTTATAAATATTGTAGATTATTAGAAAAATCCCCCACAATCTATAGAATCTTTAGTACCACCTATTTGAATAGATGCTGATGCTATATATCCTGCTAATTCTTTCTCTAATATTTTCATTCTACCTTGTACTTCAACCGCTAATCCGCTATCTGTACCTACATCTTGTATAAATACCGATTTACCATTAACCGTTAAATCACCTTGAATATCAAAACTACCCGTTACCTTTAGATTATTTTGTGTTTGAAGGTAAGTGTATACTTCAGGGTCTTGCGAACCAGTATTCCATATGCTAGCACCAGAACCTACACCCGCCTGAGGTAATACAATACTATTACCATTTGATATACTTAGTGTTTGTCCTGAAATTGTTAGTTTGTTTGTTTCTTCTGCACGTGTGATGTATCCTAATGATGATATTTGTGCGGATGATGAGATTGTACCACCTGGCACATCACCGAATCCCGATGCTGCTATAGAAGCAGACATATATGTATCTGTAACAACATCTGTGATTTGTGATGAACCACTAAGTACATTCTCAGCGTTTAATCTATTTTTTACATTTGTTGCAAAATTATTACGCAATGCACTATTTGCTAAAATTGAATTAGCTTGGAATGGTGTGATTGTAACAGGTAAATTCGTAAGATTAAAATAATCAATTGTTAAATCAGTTGGTACTACTTGTGCCGAACTTGATATTAAGCCGCTTGGTAATTGGCCTGAACCCGATATTAACCCACTTGGTAATTGGTCTGAACCCGATATTACACCAATGGGTAAACTACCCACCACTTGTGCTGATGATGATATCACCCCATTTGTAGAAAGTAAACTTCCTGTAAATGAACCACTAAATGAACCTGTGTAATCTGCCACTATATTCCCTTAATTGATTAGTACTGATTATAAATATCACCAATATTAATAATCCGTAAGTAGTTTCAAAATTTCATCTAAAGATTCATGTCTGTGATTATCTTTTAGTACCACATCATAAACCCATTTAGAACCTTTTAGCTTTGGAACTTCATGTACTGCTGAATCGTTGTTAAACTTCAAATCGATTTGTTGCTTATCACCACACAAAATCATAGTTGAACCTTTACCAACTCTACCCAATACCATTAGTAACTGTTGTTTTGTTAAGTTTTGGAACTCATCGACAATACATATAGAGTTTTCAAAAGTTCTTCCTCTAAAATGTGAAAGAGAAACTAATTCTATTGATTCATCCTTTTCCATCTTTTCTAAGATGTTTGGTTTATTGTAAACCTTTCTCATATTAGAACGTATTGGAACTAACCAGGGTTCCATTTTTTCCTCTAAAGAACCAGGTAAAAACCCATTATCCTCATTTGATACAGTTGGTCGTGTAATCACAATCTTATTTACCTGTCTTTTGAAAAACATATCCAACCCAATCTGACACGCTAATAAGGTCTTACCACTACCAGCCTTTCCTATTAAGAAATTGAAAGGGTGTTCTAAAATTTGTGCTTTTGCGAGTTTCTGCTCTTCTGAGAGAGTGATTGAGAATCTGATGTTCCCTTTAGGCGGAGTTTTGTCTATATTTTCAGCCATACTTTCCTTTTAGAAATTAAATAACCATTTAGTATAAATATCATATGGGCACAAAAAAAGGGGAGCCTAAGCCCCCCTTTAATTCATATTCTAATAATCTAATGATTACTGAATTGTGTGTAAGCCATCCACGTATACTTTACCGTAGAACTCACCTCTCAACATTTTCTTAGCGTAACGAGTCATTACACCTTTTCTTGGAGTGAAGTTCTTAGGGTCATATACAAGCGGAGTCATAATCAATGGGATGTATGGTGCGTAAACCGCTCCAGTTTCAAGGAATTGAGTTCCTCTGTAACCCATTAAGATTACGTTCTCTTTCATATAAGGATTCTTGTACACTTGGAATCTGCTGTTCAATGCACCAATCTTAGTTACACCAAATGCGAACTGAGCATCACCATTATCTGCAGTCGAAGCGTATCCTGGGATAGATTCGATGATAGTGGCAACATCAGGAGATACTACTAAGAAGTTAGCACCACCACGCAATGTTTTTTGGTGAATTTTGTTAGATACACCAGCGATTACAGTACCAAGAGTCTGGAACCATGCTTGCTGAGTGAATGCAGATGCTTGAGCCCCAGTAGAAGAGTAATTAGCGAATGCTGAACCATTCCACTCTCTACCAACAGTAGATGACCAGTAACCAGTGCTTTTAGCATCAGAGATTAACATATCCAAGATTTCGAAATCGATTTCTTGTGAGATGTACTCAGATAACATTGAAGTCAATTCAGCTTCAGCATCGATTGAGTGGTAAGCGTTCAAGTCTTGTGCGAATTCAGGAGTCCACTGTGCTTTCAACTTACGAGTCTTAGCAACGATTGGTAAACTCTTCATTTCAACATTCAATTCTGGAATATCGATATCAACTTCTGGGTTTCCACTTAGGGAAGTTCCAGTTGCTTCGAAATCACCTCTTGAAGTATCAGTTGGTTGCTTGTGGAACTTAACAGTGATATCACCGAAAGTAGCATCTTTAGCAACAAACTTAATGTTACCACCATCTAATACAGTGTACTCTGGATATTGGTCCTCAACACCAGTCAATCTGAATGCTCTGATACCTTTATCATCAAATCCAGCGATAGATGCAGTTTGTACAGTAACTACAGAAATAGTACCACTACCCAAAGCAGCTGCGTTTGAAGATGAGAACTGAGTATCATAGTTCCATACAGATGCAGCTGCAGCTGATGAAGTTGTGTACTGAGTTGCGCTTAGTGCAGAGTTCAAGCTAATAGTAGCTGATACGTTATCATTGATTGAGTATCCGAATCTACCAGCACCATACAAACCACCTGATGGGTCTGAAGTAGTTTCAGTAATACCGAATACAGAATCAGCTTGTGAATCTTTACCAGAACCAGATGTGAAACCTGGCTGAGCAGTACCATACTTAAAGTCTAAGTAGAATACTAGACCTGAAGGTAGGTTCATTGGTTGTACAGATACGAAATCTTTTGCTACGATTTCGCTGAAAATTCTTCTTACCAATGGTAGAGCTACACCAGCCCACTCTTCAGAGTTTGCTGAAGTACCAGTAGCAGAAGCTTCTTTTACGAGTTGTCTCGCTTGGTTTTCCAATAGGGTAGCAACGCCAGCTCTTTCTACGTCGCTGGCGATTCCCTCAAGAAGACCAGTCTTTTCCCACTTTGATGCAAGAACACGAGTTGCCTCAGATAATCTTTGCTGGTGAGAACTTCCTTCACTTAGGATGTTTTTTAAATTCATTTTATTCTCCTTTGAATCTTATTAATTATTTTAAGCCAGCAAGCTTTTTCCATCTTGCTGCCATTTCATTGCCCTCAGAAATAATTTGTTTCTTTGGTGCTGAACTTTTTGTTGCTTTTGAAGCGTATCCTTCTTTTACAACTGTTCTTTTCTTTTTAGCTACATTTAAGTTTTCAGCTAAAGTTGAGAAAACTAACTTCACTTCTCTTACAGAAGATGTTCTGTCGAAATTCTCAAGAACTTTTACTTTTTGGTTTTCGTTCAAGTCGAATGTTCTGAACAATTTGTTTGTGTAAAGTAGTTTAGCGTTCAACAAGTTCACTTCATTGATAGTGTTCTTCAATGATGCGATAGTGTTGTAAGCTTCTTCCAAGTCACTAGCCAAATCTTCATCTTCGTCCATGTCCTCTTCTTCGCCCATCTCTTCTTCGTTGTAATCACCCTCTTCCATTTCTTTCAAAGTTTTGATTACTTCATCCAAATCGATTTCTTCTTCTTCATCCATGTCCTCTTCTTCATCCATCTCTTCTTCGTGATAGTTTTCGTCCGCAGGTGCTTCATCTTCTTCCATTTCAGCTTCTAACTCAGCGATTACTGATTCTAAATCAAGTTCATCTTCGTCATCATCTTCCATGTCATCATCCATGTCAGCACCCATTTCTTCTTCAGAATCCATATCCAAGTCAGCTTCCATGTCATCTTCCATGTCATCATCCTCTTCAACTTCATCTTCTTCAAGTTCATCTTCTTCAGCTACCATCAATTCATCATCGTTTTCGATATCAGATGAATCGCTTGCATCATCACTTGGTTGGGCGTTATCGCCAGCACCCAAGTCTGATGAATCCAATTCTTCTTCCATCTCTTCGTCAGCATCTTCAGCCAACTTAGCAGAAATCATTGATTGTAGTTTCGGAGTGAACGCTTCTTCTAAAGCCAACTTAGCATTTGCCAACGCAGTTTCTTTAACCGCTTTAGCATCAGCGATAGCTTCAGATAACAAGTCTTTTCTTCTTGCCATTTTGTTCTCCTAAAATTTGTTTTGGAAATAAGATTATTGAGAATCTTAATAGAGTATTGTTATACTAATGTATATAATCACCTATTGGGAGGTGATATTTAATCTTCAATAAATAGTGTGATATTATTGAAAACACTAAAAAAGTGTTTACTATTTATTGTTCGAAGTTTCTTCTTCTCCATTCGGCTCGGATAGCATCTTTCTTTTGCTTCCTACGTTTGGTGGTTGGCTTCGTATATTCTTTACGTTCTTTCAACTCTTCCAACTTACCACTTTCCTTTAGTTTTCTCTTAAAAACTTTCAACGCTAGTTCGATGTTTCCGTTTACTACTTTCACACCTGTTGCACAACCTGGAATATCCATATCTTCTCGTTTTACTTTTTTGTAAGGTTTTTTATTCTGCATATATTCTATCTTAAAAAAATACACCTACCAAAACTATGATAGGTGTATATAAATATGGTTTTAACTTTAATAAAACTATTCTGATAAATTATCTAATCCATCTTTGAAATCACCAATAAGTCTACCCAACTCTTTTTGAGTTTTTGGGGATAACCTTTTAATATCTTTGATGTTCTTTTTGATTGCCGCTGATACTTCAACTGAAAAGTTTTGTAAGATTTCCATCTCAGATGATTCTTTGATTTGTGTAGCTTCTAACAAACCTATTGCGATATCACCAACTTCTCTATCACCTTTATCAACATACTTTTTGTTAAGGATACCAAATCTGTGTCCATCTGCATCGATTGTGTACATTGGCACCATATTTGTACTAAAGTTATATTTGTATTTGGCTCTCTTTAACTCCTTACCAACATTCATAAATGAACTTGCATTACCTACTAAATCTGCAAGTCTATCTAAATGAGTACCAGCATCATCTCTTTCATTCAGAAGTTCTGTTAAACTTATTTTCATCTTAATCAATTTAGATGATGGTAGTTCACCAATTCCAAATGATTCGTTTAGTGATTTTTTTAGTTTCATTTCTTAACCTTACCTTTTTCGATATCTCTTTCTAATTCCTGAGCTGCTCTCATCACATCACCCGCTGCAATTTTGATATCAACATTTCTATACTTAGCAATTTTTCTAACTGCCAACATAACAATTCTTTTTTCTTCCGTAGATGCACCTTCCAATAGAGAAGTAAGCTTCATTGATTCATTAGCAAATTTCTTAGCGTTCTCTTTATCGTCCTTATCAACGTTTGTTACTTTGTAAGTTTTTCCATCTACCTCAAATGAATCATCACCTGCTGCGATTGCTTTTGCTCTCGCTGCTCCGAACTCATTTCCTTCTTCAAGTTCATTGATTTCGTAATACTTACCCAACACTTCACCGATTTCATCATATGATGATTCTAATCTCTGTTGTAGAGTTGATACCTCTCTCAATGTTTTCTCAAATACTTTAAATGATTCGTTCATTCTCTTCATATGGCGAGATACAGTAACACCATCGAACCAATCACCAGTTTCTGCCAAAGTTACTTTGTTAGCCATCTCAACCATACCTTTGATTGATTCGTACACTTTGGTTAATCCTTCTTTTCTGTAAACTGATTCTCCATAAGTTTTGTAACCCTTAACTGCTTCAAAGAAAGCTGCTCTGTGCTCTTCAGTCATTTCTTCAGCTTGTGGTCTTTGTTCCTCTTCTTCTTTAACCCAAGACTTTGCGTATGGGTTTGAGTAAACCTTACCAATCTGAACGTTTGATTCTTTAAGTATATCTGTTAGCTTTGATGAACCTTTACGAACTACATTCTCATCGTACATATCATCTTCTTCAAAATCATCATCGAACGCGTTACCACCATAAGCACCATCATCCGCAGTTGCGCCAAATTCATCTTCTTCCTCATCTTCATCAGATATTGGTGTGTGTTTTTCTGGATTTACATTCTTTACAGAATATGTGTCTCCAGTTTCTTTATTTTTAACATAGGTATCTTCACCTAATAAATCTGTTAATTTCATGCCACTCTCCGTTGCCATTTCCATCATCTCAGCAGCCTTCTGCTCAATTTCTTTTTTGATGTTTGATGGTATTTTTTTATCGTAATATTTTACTTTACCCTTGCTATCGATGTGGGCTACATTTTTGTAATCACCATTTTCTTCTTCAGCTCTGTTGTAAACAGTAATACCATTTCCTTTACGAGCCATTCCGATATCATACTTAGCTTCATTTAAAGATTCGCTGTAAAGATTGATGTATTTAGGTGCAAATGCCTTTTCACCAGCCCCACTTACTCTACCAGTGGTTTTCCAATCATCTCTTTTGAAGTTGAATTTGTTACCCAACTTAATCAATTCTTTGTAAACCTCTCTACGCTTGTGAATATCACCACTCTTTTGGTATTCTTTGTACTTAGTAATCAACTCTTTCATATTACCATCCTTTACAGATGTTTTGAATGGAGTTAATCCTTCGTTTACTGATTCAGAAAATATCTTAATCATTTTCTTTTGGATAGGATTGCCTGGCTTTCCAACTACTGCCGTCATAAAATCCATCCTATCTGATGGTTTTCCTTTTTTAACGAATTGGAAAACCTTTTCAATATCCAAGTTATGAGTATCAACAAACTTTTGAACTGCATCTTTGTTCATTCCAGTCAAACCACCAATTTCCATTGCGGTTCTTGATGCGGCTTCGTTTACCGATTCATTTTTTTTATCTTTAGCCATTTGCTTTGCTTTGGCTTCTAAATCTTTATACTCTTTAGATTTTTTATCAGCGTATCTATGTAATCCCCAATTGAATGCTGCTTTGAATAACATATAGAATGGTAAATCACCATACTTCTTACCATAAGGTGATAATTTCTGCCAATCTAAAAATGACTGTGCCATTTCTTTTGAAAGTTTGATACCTTCTACACTACCTGTCTGGCCATCTACTACAGATTGTAATAGTTTCTTAGCAGATACTCTTGCTTCGTTTACTGATTTATTTTCTTTTAACAGGTTTGTTAATTTCATAATAATCCTTATTTCTTATATCGAACAAACACCATCAATTTCACAGATGATATCTCTCACTAACGTATTAATTTTGTTATATGATTTTGTTGGTTTAACCGATACCGATTCATTTACAGGTCTCATAAATGCACCATGTGTTGATGGGTTAGAAACAAAGTCCCAACAAATCAAATCAAAATCATCTTCTACTGTTACAGTCTTACCACTATTAGATTCTTTTACTGAACCCATACCTCTTGATGAGATACCAACTGTACATCCGGCTTCTAACAATTCTTTAAGGATGTTACCTGCTGGTGTTTTTAGGATTTCAACCTTACCCATAACATTATTACCATCCCACCACACATCTCTTACAATGTGAGAAGTATTTTTCAGTTCGACTACAGAAGATTCCGGATGGTCTAATTCACCAAATGCTCTATTCTCTTTAATCTCTCTACCAATGTACTTCTTAACTTCTCTTTTAAGAATTTCAGTTGGATAGATTCTTCCATTTTGATTTTCTGCTTCTGAGCGCTGTAGAACACCCTCAACAATCAACCTACCATTGTTTTCTTTCATGGATTCGTTGATTTGAGTCTTGCTCATCTTAAATGGAATTGTATCTATAAGTAATTTACCCATTACGCTCCCCAAGTTTTACGTTTTTTGTATAAGTCGAACATGATTTGTGCTACCTCATATCTTATAAGTAGACGAATGTTCTCCAAATCCTTATTTGTGAGTTCTTCTTTTAATATTTTCTTTTTTGAACTCATGCTGATAGCTCTTTTATCTTTCTTGCAACATTTAACATACGTTCAGAAATCTTTCCAAATCTTTTTTGCGTAGATTTCCAGTATTGTCCACTATGAACATCAGCTTCGGTTTTTAACTTAGCGTTCTGGTTTACGATTCTTTCTAATTTGAACATCATGCTATTGATTTCTTTAATAGAATCGTTTATCTTCTGGTGATTCTTTCTTGAATCATCACCCTTATATTCTTTGTAAGAAATCTCATTTATTTTTTGCTCTAATTTACGTTCTAATGATTCTAACTTTTTAGTGTTCATTTTACTCTCCTTAGATTTTTTGTATCCCAATACCTCAATATGCTCATCATCCAAATCATCCTCATCGTTACTCTTAGCAAACGCATGCGGGGTTTTGATTGGGCCTTCACCACCATCCATATTGGCGGTTACATTAGCTTCTTCGATTTCTTCAAACTTATCTTCGATTTCTTTAATCAAGCTTTTCATTTGAATACCTTTTTCAATTCATCGTGTAGTTCATAATATCTAAGTAATGATAATACTTGAGATTCTGTAATTACTTTTGAGTTCTTAACCTTTGTAATCAACTTCAGTACTTCGTTCACTTTAATTTTAGTAACGGTATCGGTAACATTAACTGAGTTGATTGATTTTCTCAGCACGTTACATTCTCTTACTACAAACTTTTTTAGTTTTTCTGAGTTATCAACTGAGTTGATGTATTCTCTAAGAATACTTCTCTGCTTATCGGTTAAATTTGTATATTTGTTGTTGAAGTTCTCAACTAGCATCTTCCATGCTAACAACCTTACTTCTTTTGGTTGCTTTGAATAATCTTCATTGATGGTCGTTACTACCGTATCTGTAGGTTGTACTTTACCCGTTAAGTGTTCCATCAGAGATGATTTACACTCAACATATTCTTTTGGGTTATCTGAGTTGTTATGTTCGAATAACTTATATACAGATGCGTTTTCTTTGTAGTTACTCACTCTATAGTTGAAGAAATCTTCCAATACGAAATTTTTCTTAATTGCTTTGATTAGATTGTACTTCTGTCTATTCAAAACGGTATCATTCAATTTTTTTCTTTCAGCCAAAACGATGTTTAGGAACTCAGATGCTTTGTAATCTGAATTAAATGATTCTTCTATAAATGATTTATAGAGTTTTAGTTCTTTGGCCAACTCAGTTTTCTTACCAAAGAATTCTTTTATAATGTAAGTAGCTTTTGAATCACGATTGTTTAGTGTATCAGTAGCAATCTGGCGTACTAATAGCTCAAACAATATTCCTGTGTTCTTATACTTACTATGCTTTAGTTTTTTCATTGTGTTCCTCATCGTTTTTCACGAAACCAGCTATATATTTGTTATAAATATTGGAATATCAAGAATCCAATATGTTTTTCTCATCCAATAGTGATAAAGTTTCCTCATTGGTATCCTCTTGCAAAGATTCCATTATGATTTTTTTGGTTTTTACTTTACGTTTCATTTGTGATAACATGGCATCTGTATTTTCTTTATTCATTACAGAAGCCGCAGTATATGCTGAGATGGATTTGTTTCCTATCGGGTCTCTACCAAATGGATTTTCATCCGTTCCATAGTTTCCACCCTCTTTAGGTCTACCCGCTCCTTCAAATCCACCCTCAGGCGAACCTCCTTGATTCTCACCAAATGGATTTTCACCACCACCAGCGGAGCTACCATCACTTTGTTGAGTCAATGCTGCCAAATCGTGTGGTGTACCAAACGATTCACCAGTCTTAGCAGGGTCATTACCTTCACTTTCAATCTGTTCGTGTCTAAATGCGAGTTTTAAATCGTTGATAACTTTAAACTGCTCGCGCTTCCACTCATCTTCACTCATATTAAAGATGTGCTTATACATCCACTCTTGAGATACCATTTTTAGGTCTTTCATATCTCTAACAAGATTAACCTTTTCACTCCAAAGATTTGCTTTCTCTTGTTCGTAGATAATAGATGGTGTGGTAAGTTCTAATTCAAAGTTTACCAAATCTTCATCTGTATAACCCTGTGAGTATAAGTGTACAATAGCAATCTTAGTTAATTCTGAAAGAACAATCTTTTGAATTCTTTCTACTGAACGTGCGAATCTAATATCTTCTTGTGCAAGAGTTGCTTTACCCTCAACACCTTCTTCGTATCCGATGAATGCTTTTGGAACTTTAAGTGCTGCCATTAATCTGTTTCTCAGATATTCAATATCTTCAATCCCAGTAAACTCCATACCACTTAGTGTATCTATTTCAGTTCCACTCTGTCCACCACGAACTGGCAGATAGTAATCCTCCAACATATTTTGAAGGTTGAACTTTAGATTGTACTCACCTGTGGATTCATCAACATATGGAATTTTCTTCATCTGGTCAATGATTGATGCCATATACGAATCAACTTCGGCTGGTGGTATGTTACCAATATCAATTTTGAAAACTCTCTTCTCAGGCGCTCTCATAATTCTGTGAATCATCATAGCATCTTCCATCAAAATCAACTGCTTCCAAGTCTTTCTTGCACCTTCTAAAAGAGAACGGCCGTATGGTAGGAAGTTTGTATCGGTTAACAACCTAAAGTGTGCTACTTGGAATGATTCTAAGAACTTAGTGTTGTTTCTTTGTGAGATTGCATTTGTGTTTTGTTCTTCAACCTCAAATCTTACTGAATATGGGTTATCTAAATCATATCCTTCTTCTCTACGAGTTTCGTAAGCCGATAATGGTTGTGCATTTACAATACCCAACTCATCATCAATATCCAAATACAGATAGTAATCACCATATTTGTTCATACCTCTAACCCAAGACCAAAGGTTAAACTCAATATTCAATACATCGTAGAATAGGTTATGTAGTGTTTTCTTTAGTTTCTCATCTGATGAGCTGATTCTGAGTACATCACCCATATCGTTTTTAAGTGTACACTCATCTGAGTAGATATCAAGGATAGATGAAATGATGGAATCCTTATCCATCGCCTCATAATCTGTATATAGTTCTAATTTGTTTGAGTGGTAGTTAAATCGTTCATTGTATGTTTGCCAATTCTTTCTTGAATTAGAACCATGTAACCTACCATATCTATCGTAGTATGCAGACCCTCTGCGGTTACCATCACCCTGTATTCTGGATGAATCTACTACCTTTAATTTATTTTTGCCGACTCTTCTAACAACAACCTGTGTTGAGAATAATCTTTTTAATCTACCAAATAATGAAGTATCTGCCATAATCCTGTTCTTTTATATACCACTACAATTTATAAATATACAAAAAATATTTTTAATATCCAAATTAAAGTAACCAACTTATATCCTCATCACCCCTACCAGTTCTAACTTTCCAAGCATCTTTTGCTTTGGATTGATTTGTTTTGAAAACACCAGAATGTTTAGATGTAAGTGATAATGCTTTTCTATTTAATTCAATTCCCTGTTGACGTAGCTTTAGTGCTGTATCTCTAACCCAAAGTGAAGTTGAAAATGCCATTACCAAATCATCATTGTAACCAGATTGTGCTTCTGCTCTACTACCATTCCAAATGAATGTAAATAACTCATCAATCAATCTCTTAGAACGGATGATTGGAACTCGCTCTCTCATATAAGTATCTAATTTAGATATCACCAATGGCCGAGTTCTACTCGTCATAGAAAATCCAGGAACCATTTGTGCTTTATCTTTTAAATCGTATGCTTTCTGTAGGTGGATATCCTCATCCACATATCCAAACTCTTTGTATGAGTAATATAGATTTGCATAGTTTCTATCAATTGCTTCTTGGATTACCGCCCAACCAATATTTGCGTTCTCAATCACAAGAAGTGCATCGTTCCATTCGGTTGCAACATTTACCAACATATTACCATAGTGTTTGGTTTCAATCTTACCTCTGTACTCTGCGACTTGCTCTACACTTTCAACATCAATAACGTGAAATGCAGAATAATCTGCACCATCTCCCCTCGCAACGTCAGCTACAACGATATAATCCTTTGCGTAATTAGGTTGTTGCCAAATCCAATAGTTACCATCAAACCCTCTCTTTTCAACGGGTTCTTCTACATGCGTTTCTTCAAACCATTGTAGGAGTTGACCATCAACAACTGAATAACCAGAACTGATAAAATCACAATCACATTCTTGTGCTGCCATTTTATCACCCAATAGTTGAGTTTGTTCTGCTCTCCACGTTTGATTTCGTTCAGGATGTACAGTCCAGTGAAGTTTGATTGGATTCCAACCATCACCCTGCTCACCTTTTAACCAAGTTTTATGAAAGAAGTTACCCACACCATTAGGAGTTGATAACACAATTGCTTTACCACCAGTAGATAGAGTTGATTGTGCTGATGCCCAAATCTCATCAATACCTTTGATAAATGCAGCCTCATCGATAATCAACATCGATAGTGCTTCAGAACGACCCGCATCACCACTTGCTGATGTTGCTTTGATTGTCGAACCATTTCCTAACCTAAGTGATAGTTTGTTATCCTCTACCGTATCACCTCTTAGCCAACTTGGTAAGTTCTCATGCATATACCTAACTTTGGTAACCAAATTCTTAGCAACCTCTTGCTTAGTTGCGATTACCAAAATGTTTTTATCCTCATGGAACAACAT
>Ga0208644_1003122_pt1 | contig 12966 bp, 24 predicted proteins | sample VirMetDEL_Nov_18_FD_184517 | JGI IMG/M metagenome (GOLD analysis project Ga0208644, IMG submission 184517) | Aqueous microbial communities from the Delaware River and Bay under freshwater to marine salinity gradient to study organic matter... | ecosystem: Environmental > Aquatic > Marine >... | reverse complement strand
ATTTAATGAATGCGAAAGGCAAAAAACTATATTATTACAATGGCCATCGTTGGCCTTTTACTAATTAGTAGAAAAGTGAGTGCAACAAAAATTATTGCTCAATTTGAAGGATTACGATTAAGGGCATACCAGGACACTGGTAATATTTGGACAATTGGTTATGGCACCACGATTAATCCGGAAACCGGATTACCTATTAAGAAAGGTGATGTTATTACAAAAGAAAAGGCCCTTTCCTGGTTGCGGATTAATACGGCGGCCCTGGAAACACAAATAAAAAAATTAGTAAAAGTGCCTATTAATGCCAATCAATTAACGGCATTAACTTCACTGGCTTACAATATTGGCATTGGTGCATTTACCAGGTCAACACTACTTCGCATGCTTAATAGTGCAAGCGATAAAAATTTAGTTGCCGCACAATTCATTCGTTGGAATAAAGTAAAAGGCAAAGAGGTTCTAGGATTAACAAACCGCCGCAAATTAGAAGCGGAACTATTTCTTTCATAAATTATTGATTTATACTACTTTTTAGATAATGCCCAGTCACGGCATTATTTTTTTTTGTTTATATGCGAAAAAGTAATATAAATTCGTATTGACAAACGATTATTAACCCAAAATTGGAACCATGCAAAAAGACCTACTTAACCAGGTCGGCCCTTACCTGGCCGAACTGAATGGAAAAATCAACACATTGCAATTCCTGGGCAAACATTTATCTGGTACCCAGGTTGAATTTTTTGTCACCTTTCCGGATGGTGACAAAGTTATTATTGACCAAAGGTTAATTCCTTTCAATTTACAAATGGAATTACGCACTTTGATTGATGATAGTATTGATGAATATCAAAGAATTGCCAAACACTTAACCGAGGTACACAATGCGTAGCAAGATTAAGTTTATTGGTGAAATGCTATTTTTTTTCTTTGTAGCAACACCGCTTTGCTTTACTCTTTTATTCATTATTGAAATTGCATTTTTACCACAAACAATCAAAAATTTATTACAATGCACAAAACTTACGATGTTCCGGCTTTTCCGCCGCAAATAGTTCAAGACAACCTTGGCCGTGTACTGGCACCAATTCCAGGCATGACAAAACGCGAATATTTTGCAATAACACTTTTGCCGTATTTCCTGGAAACCAAAAAAGATTACGCAAAAGAGGGTAAAAAGTTAAACCCTTACCAGGCCAGTGTTACGGCGGCTGAATTATTAATTGATGAACTTAATAAAACTAACCAAGATGAAAACACTTTACAAATTGTGGAATAATCCAAAATTTTGGCTTTTTGTAATTGTATTTTTTATGCTTTGGCTTTCCAGTTACTGGAATTATTAACCGTATGACAAGCGACCAGGAATTAACCGAAATACTTAAAGTTCGGAAGTATAATCCTTTGCTAAAACCAAAGGCCGAACAAGTAGTATTAACCATTGCCGGTAAGGTAGTTGGTTGCCTGGAAAATTATTGCGTGATAAGTGGACTACCCAAGGCATCCAAGTCAACTTATGCCGCCGCAATGATTAGTTCCGCACTGGTTCCGCCGTTTCAGTCAATATTTGGAATAAAGATGCAAACACCAAAAGACCGCAACCGCATTGCCTATTTTGACACCGAGAGTTCACAATATGATTTTTACCGGCAAATGGAAAGGATTAAAAACTTTGCCAGTAAAGAGAGCATTCCCGATTTCCTGGATGCCTTTTCTTTTCGTGAGGACATGCCCAAGCGCATCCGGGCCATGATTGAACTATATTTGTCAAATCATCCGGATTGTTCCGTTATTATTGTGGATGGACTTTTGGACTTGTGTTTGAATTACAATGATGAAACGGAAACCAGGTTACTTACAAACTGGTTCAAAAGAATTACCAAGCAATACAATATTTTAATGATTGGTGTACTTCACTTGGGTAAAGGCCACGGCGAAACCCTTGGCCATTTAGGTTCCAACACTGACCGTTGGGCGCAAAGTACCATGATCGTGGAACGGAACCGGGAAACCAAACAATTTATATTAAAACCAAAATATTTGCGAAGTAGTGATGATTTTGAACCAATAGCCATTATGAATTTTGATGGCCAGTGGAACCAGGTACCAATTATTGAAACGGACACAATTACAATACCCAAAAAAGTAAAAAAACCTTAAACCTGGGAACGGAGGAACCCGAACAACAATAGTTATGGAAAACAAAAAAAACACCGGTTCACTTTACCGGAACAAAAAGGAAAAACCAACTTCACCGGATTACACCGGCAATGTTGAAATTAATGGCAAAAAATTCCGCCTGGCCGGATGGATTAACAAGAGCAAGGCCGGAAACAATTATTTGCGATTGCTTGCCAGTGAAATGCAAGAGCAACAACCTGGTGACATTTTGGGTGATGTGCAAGAGGTAAAAGAGGCGGCAATAAATAACAACCCGGAAACGGATGATTTGCCATTCTAAAAAAAAGGCCGGTTCAACCCGAAGGGAACCGGCCGGACAAACGACTTCGGAACCAACCGCAAGTCACTTGCATTCACTGTAAAAATATAGCAAATGCCTAAAATAATCAAAACGGCAATAGTTTTTTTTGGGCCAAAAGGCCCACGGCCCAGGAAGTACCGGAACATTAGCAACTTGGTTAAATTTGGCGAATTTTGTGCCAACCTTGGTGCCTGGTACATAAATTGGTACGATGCAAAAAGCGGCGAATTTGACCCCGCACATGGCTTAAAAGCGATTTTGAGAAAAAGTAGTATATTTGGTTTCTCATAAGCAAGCATAAGTTGGTTTCACAAGGATTGTTCGGCCTGGTTTTCTAACCGGGCCTTTTTTATGCCCGGCCGGGATATATGCACCATGCTTTTTTTATTAAATAAAGGTGAATGCAAGTGATGTTAATAAAAAACTTGGTAAAAACTTGATTTATTCACAAATTTTTTGTAACTTTGTTTCCGTTGTGCAAGCCCCACAAAGGCATGCACACGGAAACAAAAAATGTGAATGTGAATAATTGTGAAAAGGTAAATTTTTTTATTTGCGAATGTTTTTTGTAATTTAGAACTGACAAACGATGAAGAACATAAAGCCGCATTCAATTTCCGAATGCGAAACATATTGTGGTTGGTAGGTGGTGCCGCCGCCTTATATTTTTTATCAAGGTTTTCATTTGGCCAAAAGGCAAATTTTGTACTTCGCGGATTGCGACCAGGTGGCACCCTTTTTGCACCGGTTATCAATGTAGATTTTGCGGTTCAAAACCCAACTAATCAGCAAGTAACTATAAAAAGTGTTACTGGTAGTGTTTCCGTAAATGGTGAATATTTGGCAAACGTTAGTGCATTTGGTGACCAGGTTATTCAACCAAACAGTGAAAGCATGTTGCGATTAAGCGCAAGACCATCAGCAATGGGAGTTTTCAATTCAATTCGTGAATTGTTAACAAGTCCGGCCGGCCAAGTGAATGCAAGTTTTACCGGTTCAGCAAATGTTGATGGATTGGTTGTTCCGATTGCTGAAACAAAAGTTATTTGAGATGGATGCATCAACAATAATGGGCCGGTTGGAACCATTTAAAAACAAGCAACAAATGATTGTTGCTGACCAGTCAACCGGTGATATTATTGAGGCAATTACCGAGGCACATAAAATTCATGCGCCGGAGTATAGCCAAATAAGTTCTTTTTTTAAGGCACCGACCAAAAGAGAAACGGCAAAACGCATTTTCAATTTTTTGAAAAAAAATGTGAAATATGTGATTGAACCAGGCAACCGGCAAACTGTAAAAAGTCCGGCGGCCATTCTGGCAACTGGACACGGTGATTGCAAACACTATTCATTGTTCGCCGGTGGTATTTTGCAAAATTTAGGCATTCCATTTGCTTACCGTTTTTCCAGTTATAGAATGTTTGACAAGCAACCACAACATGTGTTTGTTGTTGTTAATCCTGGTACCAGTAATGAAATTTGGATTGATCCCGTACTAAAAGAATTTGACTATAAAAAACCTTACAATTACTCAATAGATAAAAAAAATATGGCCCTTTATTCAATATCCGGAGTTGGCGCAACCAAGGAACAAAAAGCGCGACTGAAACAAGCCAAGGCCGTCAAAAAAGCGGCACCGACAAAGGTGGAAAAGAAAGCCGCTAATCAAGAAGTTAAAGCGGCACGCGTGGCGGCAGGCCGAACAGTCAAGCAAACATTAAAGAAAGGTGCAAAGGTTGTTTTAAAAGTAGCCGCCGCACCGGTTCGCAATGCATTTTTGGCCCTGGTTGCGCTGAATTTTGGCGGCCTTGCAAATAAACTTCAAAAAGGTTGGCAAAAGGCACCAACCAAAATTGAACATTTTTGGGAAGGTGCCGGCGGAAAAATGCAAGCATTAAAAAACGCATTTGATAAAGGAAGTAAGAAAAAAAGAATTTTCGGTAATGACACAATTGGTGCCGCACCGGTAGCCGCAACCGCCGCCGCCGCCGCACCATTACTTGTGAAGGTTAGTGATATTTTGAAAAGCATTGGCATTGAACCGGCGGAATTGGTACAACTGGGAAAAGATGCGTTGAACCAAAAGGCCCAGGAGTTAGCAAAAAAGGCCCTGGAACCAAAGGCCGCAAAAGAGGCCGAGAATATTGACATTGCCGACCAGGTATTCCAGGAAAGCGCACCGGTAACAACCACAACCGGAAAACCAAATTTTTTACCCTTAATACTGGGCGGTGCCGCCGTACTGTATTTTGTAACAAAAAAATAAAATGACCGCAAAACAAAGACAAGCCAGGGCAAAGTTTAAGGCCGCAATAAAAGAGGCCGGCAAACTTCGTAAGAAAAACCCAGGATTAACACAAGCCGAGGCCGTGAAACAAGCATGGGCCATCTTATATTCAAAAGAAAGAAAAGGTGAAAAAATTGGTTATTCAAAGGAACGCGAAAAACTACATAAGAACGCAACCGCCTGGCTTAAAAAAAGGAAAAAATTAGATGCCAATAAAAGCAAAAAAGACCGTGTTAGTTTAGCATATCAACAAGCACCATTTGGCCGACCAGGAGTTGGCGCAATAAAAAAGAAAAGTGCAACAAAAGTAAAAGCCAAAAAAGGTAAGTCAACTGAAATGCACACGGACACAAAAAGCCACAATGTGAATATTCGTGTTGTTAGCGGTATTGATGACCAAATGACCGCAATTAGAAATAATATTGAAAAAAGCATTGATTATTACATGTCAAGAATTGCAACAGTGCAAAATTCATACGGTAGGTTGGATGCAAAAGATAAAATATTGGCAAAAAAAATTATTAAAAGATACAAAACATATATCACTAAATTATTAAAGCAATTAAGAGAAACTAACCAAATGATTGCAAAAAATACAAGGTGATGTATAAAATATTGCCATATACCAAAAGAAAAGCCAGGCAACTGAATGTGATTGTTCGGCCCAGTACCAGGAAAGGCAAAAAACTTGATGTTTATGATAGAAAAGGAAACTATTTGACAAGTGTAGGTGCCAGGGGTTACCTGGATTACCCGACATATTTAAAAATGTTTGGTTCCCAGGTTGCCAATAAACGGCGAAGGTTGTATAAAATCAGGCATGCGAAAGATAGGATTGTGAGAAATTCGCCTGGATGGTATGCAAACAACTTGTTGTGGTAAACGGATGTATTAACTTGAAATAAAAAAAAACAGATGGCAAGAAAAAGAAAAAGTGCGCGCCGCCGTAGAAGTGGCCGCCGAATGGGTGCGGTAGGAAAAGCAAATTTCACCGCCGCCCTTGGAATTATCGCCGGTGCCGTAATTGGCAAGAAAGTGGCGGCAATGCTTCCAATTGGTGATGACCGTATTAAAAATGCGGCGGTAACCGCGATTGGTTTTGTGTTCCCCACGATCGTGAAAGGTGACATTGGAAAATCATTGGGCAATGGAATGATTGCCGCCGGTGGTGCCGGATTAGTTGGCAACCTGGTTCCCGCCCTTGGTGCGATGGACACAATGGAGTTCCCAGTAACCGTTGGTGAAATTCCCGATGGCATTTCAGTTATTTCCGGTGATAACGATGTTATGGCCGGTGATGATTTGAGTGTGTTGGCCGGTATGGATGAAGATGGTGAGGACTATTAATTGCATGACACTTGCATTCACCTTTATTTAAAATAAAAAAGCCGGGGACAGGGCAACGAACTGAACAACAAAAATTATGGCATCAACAGTAGGTAGCCGCCTGGCCTTTGAAAAGGCAAAAGAGGGCATTCAGCGCGCCGGCTTTTCATTAGGTCAAGCCGTGCTTTCTCAAAGTTATTTGCGCCTGGAAGTTTCCCTTTCCACAAGCATTACGAATTATCAATTCCCGGTGTTAGTAAACGATGTTAGCGCAAGCGCAACCGCCGCGACTAACCTGGAACAAAGATTGAACCTTCAAGATGCGTTCTATGTATCGCAAATTGGACTTTTCTTTGGAGTTCCAAGTTCAAGCACCGCAACTAATTTCCAGTTGTGTACTTATCCAAACACAACCGTATTCAGTGCCGCAAACACCGCGACCAGTTTATTTAACTGGTATAACAGTTCACTTTCTTTGACTGTTAACAACCGCCAAATTGTGCCTGCTTACGATTTGTACCGCCATTATTCAGTACCGCAACAACAAACAACCGCGAATGCTGATTATTCAACTTCCGGTATTTCTTACCGCGACCAACAAGATGGTGGAACAAGTGCATTTTATCCAATTGAACCAGGATGGGTACTTGTAGGTTCCAAACAAAATACATTGCAAGTTCAACTTGCATCCGCAATGGCCGCCGTTGAAACAAACAGCCGTGCCATTCTTATTTTGCGCGGTCACCTTGCACAAAACGTTACCCCAGTTCGTTAATACTTGGGAAAAAAACAAAGGGCCGGTTAATGGCCGGCCCTTATTTTTAAAAAAGTAAATTTTATTAAAATGGCATTTAAAGCCGCTAAATACGAACTGGTTGAATTACTGGTTCCCGGCGTAGCAACAACCGGACAAACTGGAACACAATGGAGTTTTCCCGATTTGCCAAAACTTCGTTACACTTCATTACTTGCAATGGAAACATTTGGTGTTGATACAGTTACCGCAAGTCCAAACAATGTTGCCGCACCAACCGCCGCAATACTTCAAAAAAGTTATTTGGTGTTGTATGCAAATGAAAGGCAAGATTTGTACCGCATTCCCTTGGTTAGTTTAGTTCGTACCCAGGCAACAACTGGCGCAAGTACACCATTTGTTCGTGCATTGTATGAATTTCAAGGTCAAAAAGTAACTTGGGATAAATCATTTGTTTCAATTGCAAGCGCACCGGCAAATACAACAAACTTTTCATTCATTTTTGGTGTTTATTACGTTTAATCAATCAACATGGCCGCCGTACCTACATTAAGGAGTGTTCAACAAGTAATGAACTGGTATAATGACCAGGAACAAGCCGCATGGGAACTTTGCCGCTTTCAACCGGCATTAAAATACCGCCAAGGTATGTACCATGGAAAAAGTAAGGAAGAGGGTGCCGAAAGATTGGCAAATGCATTAAGTTTCATTCCGCAAGAGGATTTTGAAAACTACCATATAACAGTTGGCAACATAAAAGGTGCCAAGGAAAAGAAGTTGGAAGATACAATTGGAATGTATTTTGTAGTTAGTGAAAGGCCGGCCCACATGATGGGGATGCCGGGCCAATATGTTGCAAGGAATGACCGTGATACCGAAATTTTGAATGAATTAAGGGCCATTCGTGCCGAAAGGTTGGCTGACATGGAAGAAGATGAAGAAGAAGAACAACCAGTCACACCATCAAGCATTTTGGCCGGAATGTTACAACAACCACAAGTGCAACAAATGTTAATTGGAATTTTGGGCAATTTAGCCGGAAACTTTATGAAACCGAAAGTACAACACATAAGCGGTACACATACCGCCGAAGATTTGCAACAAGTAATTGAAACACTATTTGCAAAAGGTGTAACACCGGATGATTTGATTAAACTTTCCGAAATGCCCGAAAGCCAAATTTCATTTTTGTTATCAATGCTTCGTAAATAATGGCAAAAGGAATTAAAATATCAACAACCGATGTTTTGTTAATCGGTGGCGGCTTACTGGCATTTACGGCCATTAAGCGGTTATTGATTGCCGGTGGTATTGCCGCCGGCCCAGGCACAAAAAGTGCAAGCCAGGAAATTACAAACCCAATTAGTTATTGGAAACCGGCATATTACAAACGGTATGGTGGAACATTAATTACCAGGGCAACGGCTGAAAACTATGCACGGAAAATTCACAATGCATTTGGGATATTCCAGGATGATTTCAACATGATCGTGGGAGTTTTCTCACAACTGAAAGCAAAAACGCAAGTAAGTTTTTTATCCGATGTGTTCACACAAATGTATGGTGAAGATTTGCTTACATTCTTAACAAACGGCGGTGGTATATTGCCATGGGATGGATTAAGCGACAAGCAACTTGAAACATTGCTTGGATATACAAACAAATTAAAAAACAAGTGATGAAAAAAAGTTATTTACCAATATTATTAATTGGCGGTGCATTGGCCTTTATGTATTTCCGCCGCCGACCAAGAGTAACGGTAACGGCTGACATGCCGATAAAACAAACCGCCGAAGAATTTGAAGGTGAATTTGCACAAACCGTTAAACCTGGGCCATCCTTATTGGATAAGGCAACCGATGTTGTAAAAAACATATTTGGCAAGGATGCACGGCAACAAGCGGCCAGGCAAGCGCAAAGAACGGCGGTAAAAAGAGCAACACAAAAAGGAATAAGCAAAAAGAAAGCCAAGGCCGTTACAAAACAATTAGCAACATTTTCATTCCCCAGGATTGGCGGTGATGAAGTAATGTTTTAAAAATAAGTTATGAAAAGAAATTGGATATACATTGCCGCCGGTGTGTACATTGTTTGGTATCTAATGCGCAAGAAAAAGACCGGCCCAAATGCACCCAGTGTTCAAAATGCATCCAGTACGGCCAGACAAATGGTGGCTGATGTAGTTGACCAAACAACATTTTTACCCGATACAACAACCGATGCGGATAGATACGCAAAGGATAAAAGCGAATGCAAATGACTTGCCGAAAGTACATAACTGAAACAAAAATTTTCACCAGTAGTTCACAAACTGATACAAATTGTAACAGTGTGATTTTTGTAAATACTGGCACAAGTAATGTTACAATTGATGGTTTTACACTGACACCAAACCAGTCCTGGAATATTACCGGAAACCAGGATGAAATATTGGTGAAAGTGTATTCATTCAATTTTAGCGGTACCGGAACCAACCAATTAACCGCATTATTCAAACGTTACACTAATTAATAATGTTTGTTGACTTCAATATATTAAACCAACTTGGTTCACCCAGTATTAACAGTAATACGTTTGCTAACCGGCCCAGTGCCGGACAAGTGGGCCGACTCTTTGTTAGTACCGATACTTTTGAAATCTACCGGGATAATGGCACCGGATGGGATTTGATTGGTGGGCCTGGTTCAAGTACAATTACCGGCAGCGGAACGGCAAATACATTTACTATTTTTACAGGTACAAATAGCATTGGGGATAGTAGTTATTTAACACAAAGTGTAAATGCAATTAATGTTTCAAATGCTGAAATAAATTTGCCAAGCAATAATGTAATTAGTGGAACTAATTACGGCATTAAACAAATAATGGCCACAAACGATTATTGGCGTATTTATGGTAACACAATAAGTAGTGATGTTTCGGAAATGGTTTTGGAACTTGGCGATAATGCTGAACCAATATCAATAAACGGTCAACGATATAGATTTTTTCATAATAATACTTGGAGTGGAACTGCAAAAGATGTTTTGATTGTAGATTATGAAAATAGTACATTTAATACCAATATAATTGTAAATAGTCCTAACAGTATTGGGGTAAGAACTGCAACACCCGGTGCGGCATTAGATGTTCATTCAACTGCTGATGTTGGTTTTCAACTTAATGGCACCGGTGCAACACCATCCATTTTGCAAGCATTTTTAAGTGCCGGTGTTTCTCAATATCAAATTGGATATAATTGGAACAGTGATATTAATTACCGCCGTTTTTCCATTTATGATGTTCAAGGTTTAAAAGAAGTAATTTCAATTGACCAACAAAGCCGTTTTGTTGGCATCAATTATCAATACAGTTCACTTGCTGACCAACCGGCTTACACATTGGATGTAAGTGGTTCCGGTAGGTTTACGGATAATGGATATTTTGCAACAAATGGTACAAGTAGAGTAATTATCGGCAATGGCACTGATGATACAATAAATTTATTGCAAACTTATACCAATTTAGATAGTGCAAATTGGATACAAAATTATGCAACCAATAATGCTGAAATTGGTGGACTGGCAACGTATAGAAGTAGAGGAACTATTGCCAGTAAAATTGCGGTAAACCAGAATGATAATTTGGGAAATTATGTTGGTAGAGGATATAACGGAACACAATTTGCCGGCGGTGCTGGAATTGAAATTTATGCAAATGAAATATATACAAGTACAAATGCCGGTGGATATTTAACAGTTTATACAACGAGTAATGGAACATTGAATTCAGTTGGAAGGCACCGTTTTGATGCGGCGGGTGGTTTTCATATTGGCGCGAATAGTGATGTAACAAGCAATTTTATTTGTCAAGTTACTGGCGATACTTATTTGAATGGAAAAATTGCGGTTGGTGTCACAAGTTTTTCAACTGGTACAATCATTGAAGGTGTTGGCGGTAGGATTAGAATGCGAAATGATAGTTCATTGGTTTATAGTGCTTCAAATAGTGGAACATTTAATGTTGTAGGACAATGGCGAAATTTAACAAGTGGAACGGGTTACAATAGTTGTATAACATTAACCAGTGAACCAAATGGCGAATGGTATATTTTAAGTGTCAATTTAGCCAATAACAGTGATTTAGTTTTCAATGGTAGGGGTTCAAGTGGTTATTTTGAGGCAATGCGATTAACTGCAAGCCAAAATTGTTTAATTGGTACAAGTGTTGACGCGGGGAAAAAGTTACAAGTAAACGGAACTGCACTAATAAACAATACTGCAACAATAGGTGGAACAAGTGTTTTGGGAATTGATGTTAATGGTAGTGGTGGAATTGCAAATCCCGCTATTTTGGCTACAATAAGTTCAAATGACGGAAACGCGTTAATTTATAGACGAACCTTTGGTGCAAATACCGCAAGTGCAGGATTACTGGGACAATTATACAATAGTAACAATTCATTTAATACATATACGGCAATATACTCACAAATTATAGATAATACGGCTGGTAGTGAAGATGGAAGATTGTTTGTTACTTGTGATAAAAATGGAACTGAAACAATTGAATTAACTATTGATAGTAGTGGTTTAAAAACAAGTACACCCGTTGGGGGAACTGCTGCATATTGGAAATTCGGTCAACGAGTTGCCGCCGCCGTTGTACTGGATGCAACACAATATATTGAACTTGAAGTTGGCGGAACACTTTACAAATTAGCAATAGTAACTTAATATGGGATACGAAATACAAACAGTCCAAATTTGGACTAACGGACAAGCAAGCCAAGGAAATTACATTGATGCATCAATAGTCAATGATAATTTAAGTAATTATGCACAATTTTATTGGGTAATAAGTAATGTTGTTACCGATAGCGAAGGCAATCAAACAAAACAAACATTGGCCCAGGGCAACACAACAATAAGTGGCGGTGATTACATTGTTTGGGGTGAAAGCCAGGACATTAATTTGGCCGCTTATCAATATATTTGTAGTCAATTAAACTTAACCTTAATACCTTAATCATGGACAAATTAACGGAACTGAAAGCGCAAGCATACGATTTACTGGCAAACATTGAATGGTTGCAAGCAAAACTTCGCGAATGTAACCAGGCAATTGCCGAGGAAACAAAAAAGAATAGTGATGGACAACCAGTTGTTAACAATAATAATTAGTGCCATTTTTAGTGCCGGCGCAACCTGGGGTGTACTTAACCACCGTGTAAAGGCCCTGGAAAAGTCCATGGAAAAGCATGATGAACACGGTGACCGCCTTACCAGGTTGGAAACCAAATTGGATATTATTGTTGCCCACTTAATGGACAAAGAATGAAAACACAATTTGTAAGAATTGCCGATGTAATTTTTTTTGGCCCTTTTATGTTATATGCCGCATCCCGGCCAAAACTGAATAAAAGCCAAAAATTAATCCTTACAACAATTGGTGTTGGCACGATCATGTACAATGCAATAAATTATTTAAAATATGAAACTAAAAAAACCGCGTAACTGGAAAACAACGTTTTTCGGCTTTACAACAATATTAAGTGGCATTGCCCTTATTTTAAAAGGTCACACCATTGAAGGACTTACCGCAATTACCAGTGGTCTGGGCCTTGGTGTTGCAAAGGACTTTGACAAAACCGGCCTTTAATGAATGCGAAAAGCAAAAAACTATATTATTACACTGGCCATTGTTGGCCTTTTGCTAATTAGTAGAAAAGTGAGTGCAACAAAGATTATTGCCCAATTTGAAGGATTAAGATTGCGAGCATACCAGGACACTGGTAATATTTGGACAATTGGTTACGGCACAACTATTAATCCCGAAACCGGATTGCCAATAAAAAAAGGTGATGTAATTACAAAAGAAAAGGCACTTGCCTGGTTGCGGCTTAATACGGCGGCCCTGGAAACACAAATTAAAAAACTGGTAAAGGTGCCTATCAATGCAAACCAACTTACGGCCCTTACTTCACTGGCTTACAATATTGGCATGGGTGCATTTTCCAGGTCAACACTTTTGCGCTTACTAAATAACGGAACTGAAAAAAACCTGGTTGCCGCACAGTTTATTCGTTGGAATAAGGTAAAAGGCCAGGTTGTTGATGGACTTACCAAACGGCGC
>Ga0208644_1003116_pt1 | contig 12977 bp, 15 predicted proteins | sample VirMetDEL_Nov_18_FD_184517 | JGI IMG/M metagenome (GOLD analysis project Ga0208644, IMG submission 184517) | Aqueous microbial communities from the Delaware River and Bay under freshwater to marine salinity gradient to study organic matter... | ecosystem: Environmental > Aquatic > Marine >... | reverse complement strand
TGGAAATGCTTTTTGTAGTGGTGGATCATATGAAAATCCTGGTCCTACAGGAGAATATAGTTCATTGATTTCTTCACAAATTCTTTCTGCAGATTCAAGATTGATATCACCAATGATAACTTTTCCACCATTAGAAACAATTGCCTCTGAGTGCATTCTTCCCAGAAGACCTGCACCTCCAGTTACCAATACAACCTTATCGGAAAGATCAAACATTTTTTAAAAAGAATCCAGGAAACTTTGGAGAATATCCATCCCATTCTATCCACTGATATTCATCCTTATAGTCATTTTTAATGATATCAACCACCTTTTCAATTTCATTGTAATCTTGATCATCAAATAACAAATATCCCCCCTTTCTCAGGTGTGGTGAATATTTTTCAAAATCATTAAATGTCCCTAGAAAAGAATGATCACCATCAATGAACATCATATCAAACTCTTCTGATACATCCAAAACACGTTTATAGGTATCATCATGTTGAGAGTTACCAGAAATAAATTTTACTTCATGATTGTGAATGTTACATTTTTTAACTAGGGTTTCTGTTTTTTTCTTTGAAAGTCCTCTTTCCGATACGTCTGGTCTATAATCATTTACAAAAATTTTTCCAGTGTTTTCAAATAAATCAACTCCAACAAACTTTCCCTTTGTTTTACTTCTGGTAGCATTAACCATACTAAACCCAAACAAAGATCCTATTTCCATATAATCACATGTTTCTCCAAATGTTTCTCTCAGTTTAAAAATAACACTTAAATGAGAATCGTGTGGTGTTGGTTGACAAAATCTAGCCTCTCTCTCATAAAGATCAATTGCATCAGTCAAGTCTGGCAAATCAAGTTTTCTTGCACTTTCAATTTTAAAATTCATTTTTATACTCTCCTAAGTTTTTTCATAATCGGAAGTTCACTATCATACACTTTCTTAATACCATCTCCCATCATTTTTTGCATGACAAAGATACCATCAACAAGAACCGAACTATGTTCAATGGATGCTGCTTGATCAGAACCATAAGCAGTTCTGTCACTTGTGATATGAAATTCAATACACTCTGCACCAAGTGCAACGGCACCAAAACTAGCCTCAAATCCACTGTAATGATTTGAGAATCCGATTTTAAATTGTGGATACTTTTCTTTGAGTGTTTGGATGTATCTCAAATTCAATTCTTCCACAACAGTTGGATATGTGCTGGTGCAGGCAAGAATGTATTCAAGATTCTCAGACAGTATTTCTACAGACCTATCAATCTGTTCTTCTGTAGACATTCCAGTAGAAAGGATGATTGGTTTGCCAGTGTCTGCAAGATCTTTCAGAAACTCTTCATCAGTGACAAGAGCAGAAGCAACCTTGTGATAATCAACATTGAGATTATCTTCAACCAGTTTTACACTCTTTCTATCCCAACAAGAAACAATAAAGTCCATTCCAAGTTCCTTAGTGTAAGAGTAAAGTTCTTTATACTCCTCAATAGAAAACTCCAGACCTTGTTTTTGTTGTCTGTTAGTAGTTCCCCAAGGCGACTCTCTATACTGGTCCAGTTCTTCTTTTGTATATACCGACTCAATATCTCTTTTTTGAAATTTCACAGATTGACACTTAGAATCATATGCCTGCTTGATTAATTTTTTTGCATTGGACAAAGAACCATTATGATTGATTCCGATCTCAGCGATTACGTACATAAAGAATAAGTCAATACTATACAGTTTAATTTATGTTCAATATTTTGTCAATGATTTTGGCATTGCTCACCAAAGAATCAAGATAGGAGTTATCGGACTTTGAGAATTCATTTAGATAAAACTTTGATTGCAGCAAGAACAAATCATCATTACTAATCTTCTCATAAACATCTTCATTACTTTTAGTGACTTTCTGTTCTAATAAATCATATTCCAACCACCCATCTTGTCCATTGACTTTTATGATGCGTTCCTGCCTATTCTGAACAAATGATAAATTGAATGACACAGAAAAACTATCATACTCAAAGATGAAATTAGCGGTATCCTCAACATCAATATCAAAAGAGCTCTGTTTAGAAGTTAGTCCACTAATAGTATTTGGAATACCAAATATAGAAACGATTAAATCAATCTCATGACATTCTGTGCGAACAACTCCACCACCAAGATCTTTACGGAATGCATAAAGATCCAGACAGTTCTCATATGGATGCCATGAAGGAACATAAGAACCAACATTAACTTGGATATTAATGATGTTTCCAATATCATTCAATCCATCTTTAAAGATATCAACTAATGGATGAAATCTTCGTTGAAAAGAAATAAACAAATTTGTATCATTCCTGATGAATGTTTCCTTCACCTCTTCCGCTTCTTGCAGAGTAACAAATCCAGGTTTCTCTACAAAAACATTCACACCATGATTAGATGCATCAATAGAAATATCGGAATGAAACTTTGTTGGGGTAGATACAACAACAAAATCTGGTTTGAGATTCCAACAAGAATCCAAATCATCAATCAAATTTACATTATACTTATCTTCAATTGAAGTAGAAGTATCCACAGTAAAATCTGGATTCAACAGAGGAGTTTTTTTGTTTCTGCGGAATGCATAAAAATCAGTATCTGGAAGAAGAGATCTAAAAATTCTCAAGTGTCTCTGACCAGCACCACCAAGTCCAACAAATAAAACCCTATTCATTTTCAACCTCGCTTCTAAAGAAATTGATAAATTCAATGTTATGTTCCATTGTTTTTATGGGATCATTTCCCCTAACCGATTCAAATACAAAAGATTCATTGTATCCAATTTCTTTTAATGATTTGAATATGTTGCAAAAATTTACTTTACCAGTTCCGAGATAAACATTTTCACCCTTTTTATTTTTGTCTTTGAGATGAACATGACCAATCTTATCTGACAAGAATACTATCTCTTTTGACAAATCTTTACTAGTGTGCGATCTATTTCCAGTATCAAAAACACACTTTAGATTTTTCACATTTACTTGATCAATAAAGTAGTTTAGTGTTTTACAATTTAATAATGTTTCCAAACAAATTGTGAGATTAGTAGAGTTGCACAACTTTCTGACTGTAGAAACATATTTGTCAAAGTTCTCTTCCGTAACTTCACTTTCTTCCATTAAGGGAAGAATTGCAATCTTACATCCCAATTCTTTACTGACTTCAAAATAATCAAGCACATGATTTAATGTAGATCCCAGCAACAGAGAGTTATCAATAATATGATCCGTGCATGATGAATAAATTACTCTATTTGTTTCTGAAGCAACTCTCCGTATTTCTTCTCTTCCAGAAGATGACCATATAGGATTATTTGGATTATAAGATCTTTCGTCCAATAACTCAACAAAGTCCAAGTTCAGTCTTTCACATTTATGATATTCTTCTTGCCAACAGTCTTGAGGAAACCATTGCAACTGATTGTTTGGTGATTTGGATAGTCTTCCCTGAACTACTCCGAACATTTAGTTTCTCCCGATTTTGTCTATAAGATTGCTGAGTATGGAAATTTTTTCTTGGGCAAGATCAAGAGATTTATAATTTGTTTTAAATGCCATTATCTTTTTCTGATATTCTTCTGCTATAGGAAAAGATCCAACAGGATATTCTCTTCCATCAAAATTTTTATCTCTCAAAGATGGTTCTAGGTATGGATTTTTCCAACAACCATAAAAACCATCTCCACCCATATCCAAGTACATATTATAGAACTCTTTCCAAGATATGCCATGCTCTTGTTCACCATTGTAAAGAAGAGCAAAGGTAAAGTAACTGTGCTCACAGTAATCAAATACCTCTTGTGTTTTTATCCAGGAACAACTCTCAACTGCTTTAAGAAACATTGATCCGATTTTCTTTCTGTTCCCAACCAGTTCATCAAGAACTTCAAGTTGAGCAATTCCACAAGCAGCAGTAATTATATTCATTCTATAGTTATATCCAATACTATCAAATCGTTCATAGTTTGGATCCTGAAATACAGAAGAAGCAAGGCTGGTTCTGCCAGCAGTTGCAGTAAGATTTTTATATCCGATACCAGCGAACTTTCTAGCCCTTTCAGCAAAAGTCTCATTGTTAGTGACAACCATACCACCTTCACTACCAGAGGTCATATGCTTGGATTTTTCAAAACTATAAACACCAATGTCTGCACAAGTTCCTGAGATGTTTCCTTTGTAATCGGACAATACAGTTTCAGCAGAATCATCAATAACTACGATGTTATGTTTTTTTGCTAACTCCATAATTGGATCAATATCTACAGGAAGACCATACAAAGATACAACGATAATTGCTTTTGTTTTTTCAGTAATATTTTTCTCAATCTCACCAACATCAATGTTCCAAGTATTGGGATTGATATCAACAAATACTGGTGTAGCCCCCATATAGAGAGTTACATAAGAGTCCATAACAACGGTCACTGACGGTTGAATAACTTCATCACCAGGACCCACTCCAGCAGCATACAGAGCAGCATGGAGACCAGAAGTTCCAGAATTAACCGCAACAGAATACTTTACACCAAACTTCTCAGAAAATCTCTCTTCAAAATCTTGCACCACACTCTTCTGCTTATTGCTCTCAAATACTTCAGCAACAAGACTTCTAATTTCTTCGGTGTTTTTCATATCATTTAATTTTAAAATGTTTTATCTTCTCTTGATTGATCTTCCAAGTTTCCTCAAGAAAATAATTTATGTGAATAGTATCAGGATTATTATAAAGAAAATTCAGGATATTGTCAAAGGATAATTCCTGTGGGGATATGCCATCAATCACTCTCTCAAAAAAGTCATAGTCTTCTTTATAGTCCAATGTCATTCTGATGTTCTTCTTCAGATATTTTTCTGGAATGTTTTTAATTTTATGAGCATCAAATAAATTTGTTTCTGTAAAGTAAAGTCTAATATATTCTGTTTGGTCACTATCCTTTATCTCACATACTTTTTTAAGTGCTTCGGTTTTTATTCCGTACACATCGTTGTATAGACCATTACCGTCTATAAAATCACAAGGACTATTTTTATACTGTTCAATTACAATGTCTGCCAAATCAACATCAAAAAATAAATCATCCCCATCAACGTTGACAAAGAAGTCTATATCAAATGCTTTACATGCAGATAACCATCGTTCCAATTTATCGTCCAGTGATCCTCTGAAGTATTCTATTCCACACTGAGATGCGATGTTGCACAAAACATCATCCTCAGGTCTTTCACTGGTGCATAGAATTACCTTATCCGCAGACTTAGATTTTCTAATATTTTCTATTAGATGTTGTATCGTTGGTTTTCCACACAAATCTAATATTGCTTTATTTGGTAACCTGGAAGAAGAATTTCTAACAGATATAAAAATAGAATTCATTTCAATACTTCAGAAACAACATCATCAAGAATAACTCTGTCTTGATTTTCAATAAAAAGTTTTTTGATAAAATTTATTTGCGTCGTTGTAGCATGAGATCCATGACCACCACTATATCCGAATGATCTTCCTCCATAATCTTGTTCGTCCATGTGTCCTTCACAATACAAATCCTGATAACTATTACCTTTGGTATAAAAAGTAAATCCCGAAACCTTTAACGATCTTATAGGATAGGATAATAATATACAAATGCTAGCGATTCCAGTATTAAATTCAACTCCAATTTGTGAATATAATTTTTTATAATCTTCTATTCCAATCCAATAGAATGATAAATCATATTCGTTTATACTTTGAAAATTTTGTGGTATGGGACTAACATAATTGGGAGCAAAAATATTGTCACCATGTGTGCCCTTGATAGCACTTCCGATGACCATCTTAAGATTCTTAAAATGTTCCTTATGATCGTCGGTCATTATTTTCCTTTTTATTCCATCCATCCAAGGAGTTCCAAAGTTGCAGACATATATGTCTGTTCTACTACCATAATCTTTTCTCAAATGTTTGAGAGGTATAATTTCATTTGGTCTGACAACAATATCACTTCCATCAAACTCCTTTCCTCTATTTTGATCTATCAAATATGGAGCTGGTCCAACTAAAGAAACATCTTTGTTTTTTAATAGAGACTCCAATCTCTCATCTTTAGATAAACCAAACATCACATGTATCTCCTTTCCAGAGGATTGGGCATACCTTCCGACATAATTTCTCCATCAGGTCTAACTCTATGAAATTCAATGAAGAAGGTTTTTATATTTTTGGTTCCCAAACGCTTATCCAAATGCAATCTTGTAAAAGTTTCTGCATGAGCAAATCCATAGTTGTTATGATACTCTTGCATATAATTACTCATCTGCGAATAAGTTGTCATATATTCTTGATTGGATACTGCAAATCTATCATGATACCCATTCAACCAGTGATGCCAGTCAGGTAACCATAGTTTTCTCATGTCTAATGGTTCAATAGACTTATTGACGGGTTCAGTATAAACCACATCTTCTCTGGACATAATGACTCTATCATATTTTTTTCCAAAACTGTTCATGAACTCGCAAACTAATGTCTTGGACCTAAACATTCTTAGCGTTGATTGAACCGTGCAAAGTCTTTCTGGTCCAGTTATAGAAGGGTGTAGAACGATACCAGTCTCATCAATATCTTCTTCGTCTACAACTTTTACTTCACATCTATCCAGTTGTTTAAACAAAGACTCCGCAAGAGATGATGTTTCACTTTTTCCAAGATAGACATATACGTCTCTATCTTCCCAACAGTTGATTAAATTGTCTTTTAGATTTTCAAAAGTATGTTCTACTGATCTTCCAATTCCGGGAATACAAATAGCAGTCTTCATCATTTTACCTCCAAATAATTTGATTTCATTTCGTTGAATATTTTTTCTATACCATCTTCAAGAGAGACTTTTGGTTTCCACCATTTAGTAATAAATGAATCTGGTTTATTCTTTGCATCCATTTGAACGGTGTCTTTAGAATCAACAGGAAATATTTGAACACCATTTATTCCATGATTCTTAAATTTATTTTCAATAATTTTTGCAAGATCTTTAATAGTCGTAGATTCAAAGGATGTTATATGTAAAGGATCTTCGGTATCAATGTTATCATATTCATTCATTATAATTTCAAGAACATCGCAACAATCACTCACATACAAAAATTCTCTTTCCTCTTCTCCGTTGGTCAACATATTAAATGTTTTCTCTTCAAATCCCTTACGAATAAAATCATTTATAACATGCATCTTTTCTGGATCTTTTTCTATTCCATAAACATTCCAAATTTTAGTCACCCTACCATTGAGAGCATGAGTATAAAGTTCTCCCATTCTCTTTGAGACGCCATAGGAGGAGTATGACATATTGCTCATCTGTGATGATGCAAAAACAAATTTCTTTTCATATCTCTTTAGAATACTGAAAACGTTCACCATCATTGAGCAATTGTTATCAATGAATTCAAAGGTATCTTGATACTTCTTTAGGTATTGTGAACCTCCGAGATCAAATGCAAGAAAGAAAACGAAGTCAGAATTTTTTATTGCTTCTTCAACATAAGTATTATTATGAATTCTAAGATCATTTTCTGGTCCATCAAGTAAATCAATACCTACAACATCATGACCTCTTTCAATCAGATGATCTTTAAGAGGTTCACCGATTTGTCCTCTAGAACCTAAGATTACAACTTTCATTTAATTTACTCCACTAATTTTTAATTAAATCATCTATAGATTCTTTAAGAGAATTTATATCTGTAAAATAATCAAATACAAATTCAGAATTAATGTCTAACATATATGGAAAACAATCGGTAACCTTTTCACCAAACGCTAAAAACTTTTTGTTTTCATCATTTATATTTTCTTTGGTCACCGTAAAACAAAAAGGTCCTGAGTTTCTACCGACAATCAATTTGCAAAATTTAGAAATATATGATATTTCATTTAAATCACATGATTGGGAATTAATAATGTCGTCGGTGAATTTTATATTAGAACAATCAGTTTTAAATTTTTTGGTTAGGATAAAGGTTTTATCTGGATTTTCTTGGGATAGTGGTTCAATGATCTCAGACATATCAGAGTTATATCTGCTCTGACCAGAAAGAGATGGTCCATTACAAATAAGAACTTTATCATTTTTATCTTCCGACAAAAACTCATCAATAGACTTACAATCAAATTTTGAATAGTCTATGGATGGGAAGTAATGTTCTGGATCCTTTAACTTTAAACTAATGCCATACCTATCGTTTATAGCATTACAAATCAAAGAGAACATTCTATGGAATCCTCTCAAAGAACATTCCATATTATATTTGTTATCTGGAGAAAAGTATCCTCCAATCCAAACATTTACATATAAACAATCTTCTGTCTCAATAAATTTGGTGTAATGTTTTCCTGCCAGAAGAGGAATTTTAGAAATATTAATGTGCTCAATATCAATATCATGTGTCAATAAATGGCTGTTTTTATGAGCAATATAATATTTTGTTTTCAACTGAGAAGAAATATCAATCAAGAATTCCTTGATATGATAGATATCACCATTATGAAAATGGCAGAAAAAACATATTGATTTCATGAATCAAACACCCTTATACAGTTTCACAGAATCTTCTCTGAGACCTTTGTTTTGGGAGATAGCATCATCAACTAAAAGGTTGATTGCCTGGACAAGTTTTGGTCTTTTTGATTTAAAACAGATATCAATCTTTCTCTTAAGATCTGCAATCTCTTCATCAGTCTTGGCTTCTTGAATTGCATCTTCCAGCATCCAAGTTCTGATATGAAGAATTGATAGTTTCTCAACAATCTCTCCCAGATTATCAGTAGCAATGTATTCTACTTCTGGAACATTCTTTTCAGATAATACTCTGTTTACTGTTTGAGCAATAATCTCTTCAATAGATTCTCCAAGATTCTTCATTCCAATTCTCCAATAACCTTCTTAATTAAATCAATTTCTTTGTTTGTAATGAACTGATTATTACCTATGTATATGCAGTTTTCATGCAAGATATCTACGGTCAAAGTTTCAGATGCACACTCAACATAATGTCCTTCCATGTATGGTTGCTTGAGTAAATTACCTCCGACAACAGGACGATATTCTATACCATATTCAGTAAACAAGTTTAAAAGTTTAGATTTGGTATCTTTATCTTTACATAAGAATGGGAAGCAGAAAGAACTATTACCCTCTTTGAATGTTATTTTATGGAAACAATCTTTAGAGTTGTGGAGATCAACGAATTCCTTGTAATATTTTTTACGAACACTAATAAAAGAATCTAATCTCTTAAGTTGTTCTATTCCCAATACTGCTGCCAACTCAGTATTTCTAAAGTTATATCCATCGCTAACAAATAAAAACGATCTTTCAATCTCAGGATTTTTAGAAGCATACTCATCAAACTTACTTGAAGCTCTTGCAAGTCCATGAGTTCTCTTCATTTTCATCAGATCATAAAGATCACTATCATTTGTAGAAATCATTCCACCTTCAATGGTGGACATATGATGACCAAAATAAAAACTAAATGTAGATCCCAGACTATCAGAACCAACCTTAGTTCCATCGGGATTTGTGCATCCATGAGATTCACAAACATCATCTATAAAAATAGCATTTGGAAAATGCTTTTTATATGCATCAATGTTTGCTGGTATACCCAAAAGATGTGTTACAAAAACCATCTTAATGTCTGGATGTTTTTTAGAAATTCTTTCCAGATTTTCTAGATCAAAACTATAATCATCAAAAGTAACGTCACAAAAGACAGGAGTCAAACCAAGTTGAAAAATAGGATTAATATTAGTAACCCATGTGCAAGATGGTAGAAGAACCTTATCACCTTTTTGTAAATTGAATTTATCAATAATTGCAGACACTAACAAAAAATTTGCTGTGCTTCCTGAGGTTACAAACAAAGAATGTTTGCATCCCAACCATTCCGACCACTTGTTCTCAAACTCTTCTACCTTTTTGCCCTGAGTAAATTTATCTGAAGTGAGAATAAACTTAGCAAGTTTTGCTCTATCAAGAAAAGATAGAGTGTTCTTCATCAATGGCCAATTATACTTTTTCATATGTGCTCCTGTTCTTAAGAAACCAATCAACAGTAATCTTCAAACCATCTTCCAGAGAAGTTTTTGGTTTCCATCCGAGAGCATCCATTTTAGAAGTATCCAGTGCTCTACGAGGAGTACCATTTGGTTTGGTTGTGTCCCAAGTAATTTTCCCATCATAACCAACGTAACTAGCAACCATCTCAGAAAGTTCTTTGATGCTTACTTCTCTATGAGGACCAATATTGATGATTTCTGGATCATCATAATTATTCATTAGGAAAATCAGTGCTTCTGCCAGATCATCAGAAAAAATAAATTCTCTGGTCGGAGATCCATCACCATAACAAACTACCTCATCAAGTCCTTTTTCCTTTGCATTCAAAAACTTATTAATAAAACTTGGAAGAACATGACATTGCTCAATATTAAAGTTGTCATTAATACCATACAGATTGTTTGGCATTACCGAAATAGTTGACATTCCATATTGTTCTGTGTATTTCTTACACATAACATGACCAGCAAGTTTTGCAAGAGAATAACCAATATTAGTTTCTTCAAGTTTTCCAGTCATAAGATATTCTTCTTTGATTGGAACTTCTGCCATCTTTGGATAAATGCAAGCAGATCCTAAGAACAGGAGTTTCTTACACCCATAACGATAAGAAAAGTCAATGATATTGCTCTGAATATTCAGGTTTTCTCTAATAAAATCCGCTGGATGATTTTTATTGTGAGCAATTCCACCAACTTTTGCTGCTGCCAGAAAAACATATTCTGGTGCATTTTCTTTAAAGAACTTCTCTGCATCAGTTTGTTTTGTCAGATCAAAATCAGATCGTGAGGGAGTAAGAATATTAGTATATCCTTCCTCTTTCAGTTTTCTCACCAAGGCAGAACCAACAAGTCCAGTGCTTCCTGCGACAAAAATTTTACTATCAAATTTCATTTTTACACATGTCCTCAACTAATTCAGTAAATGTAATTTCTGGTGTCCATCCCAATTCTTCTTGTGCTTTTGAAGAATCTCCTAATAAGGTCTCTACTTCAGTCGGTCGGTAGTATTTAGAGTTAACCGCGATGATGGTTTTTTTGGTTTTCTTATCCATACCAATCTCATCTTCACCCTCACCATACCACTCAACATCAAATCCAAAATAAGGAGCTGCTGCTTCTACAAATTGACGGACAGAATATTGTTCTCCAGTCGCAATAACATAATCTTCTGGAGTTTCTTGCTGAAGCATCATCCACATTGCTCTAACAAAATCTTTAGCATGTCCCCAGTCTCTCTTTGCATTCAAGTTTCCAAGATAGAGAACATTTTGACTTCCTTCAGAAATTGCTTTAAGACCACGAGTAATCTTTCTAGTGACAAATGTCTCACCACGACGAGGTGATTCATGATTAAAAAGAATACCTGTGCAAGCATACATGTTATATGCTTCTCTATAATTTTTAGTTATCCAGTAACCATAAATTTTTGCACACCCATAAGGAGAACGAGGATAAAAAGGTGTAGTTTCTTTTTGTGGAGTTTCTTGAACAAGACCAAACAATTCACTGGTTGATGCTTGATAGATGCGAGTCTTCTTTTCCATACCCAAAAGACGAACTGCTTCAAGAACACGAAGAGTTCCTAGTGCATCAACTTGTCCAGTGTATTCAGGTATTTCAAAAGAAACTTTTACATGACTCTGTGCTCCAAGATTATAAATTTCGTCTGGTTGAACCTGCTGAATAACTCTAACCAGGTTCGTAGAATCAGTCAAATCACCATAATGAAGATTGATTTGATCGTAAATGTGATCAATACGATGAGTATTAATTAGAGATGCACGACGAACAATTCCATGAACTTCATATCCTTTTTCAATAAGAAGTTCTGCTAGATATGATCCGTCTTGTCCAGTAATACCTGTGATTAAAACAACTTTCATTTATGAATTTATTTTTTTTCATTATACCAAAAAAGGACGACTCGCGCAAGCCGTCCTCCTTAGGTCTTTACATGCACCACCTGTTACTAATATTGTCATTTTTGACCGTACTTCTCTAGAATTTCAGGAGAGTATTGTTGTATCTCTTTGATGTTTTTCTCTTCTCTTTTTGCTTTCTCAAGTTCATAAACTCTGTTCCTAAGTTCAGTAGTAGAATACTGATGTCTCCTCTTGTGATAGTAGATCTCAACATCATTATCGATACAATATTGCTTACCAGTGAAATCAATATCTTTATACTCTTCACTCAAAAATCGAATATGAAATGTTTGAGTTTTAATTAAATTGAGAAGATCTGCTTCCGTATCATATACAAGAATTTCATCGACGTATTTACACCCCTGAACCTGAGCATATCTTTCATAGATTGATTGTGCTGGTTTATTTTTCAAACCAGGTCTATCAATAGATGGATCAACTTGAAGTGCTACCTTTAAATAGTCACACATTTCTCTTTCCATCTTGAGCATTGTGACGTGCCCAGCATGAAATAGATCAAAACAACTACAATTAAAACCGATTTTCATATTGGTAATTCTTTCTTTTATTATACTAAAAAAGGAGAGTTTATACAACTCTCCTCATAAGGTCTTTACATGCACGCCACTTGCTCTTTGTCCAGAAGCAAGAAACTGGGCGGGAGTTAAACCCCATCCGCACCAACGGCATTTTAGAGATGCCGTAAACTCCGAGGGTCATATGACCATCCCGACCAGGGTTTTTTACATGTCTCCATCATGGGCATATTGGGGATGACTCCACCAGTACTGTTATAGACCATCCGTGTCTTCATTATCGTCCTTGATGTAACAAGGAACCATATCAGGGTCCAACCACTTGGTGTACTCAAAATCTTCCATAGCAGTCATGAGTTGCATCTCATTATCACAGAGATACATATCACGGTAGCGTCCAGTATAG
>Ga0208644_1003113_pt1 | contig 12981 bp, 10 predicted proteins | sample VirMetDEL_Nov_18_FD_184517 | JGI IMG/M metagenome (GOLD analysis project Ga0208644, IMG submission 184517) | Aqueous microbial communities from the Delaware River and Bay under freshwater to marine salinity gradient to study organic matter... | ecosystem: Environmental > Aquatic > Marine >... | reverse complement strand
ATCGCATTTTTTGAGAGCAGCTTTGTTTTGCTTGATCTTTGCTTGAAGAGCATCACGCTCTCCGAACAATTGACCTTTGTTCTCAATAGCTTCTTTATTATCCTCATACTCCTTGAGCTTTGCCTTAAGAGTCGAGATCTCATTATCTAGAAGAGATATACCGGTTGTGTTCCGTTCAATAATCAAATCAAGTTTCTCAAGTTCATCAAGAGCGTTTTCGTAGCGTTCTCTAGTGTCTTGAACTTGTTGAATCTGTCTGTTAATATCTTTGAGATCGAATTGTTCTGCTTTGGTTACAATCTTTTCCAAATCTTCGCCCAAGGTTTGCCATTCTTTTTCAACAACAGGAAGCTTAAGCTTTGCAGCCTCGGCTTCTTTTACAAACTCATTGTCGCAACAGAATTTGCAGTTAGGGTCATATTCATGATTGTGAAGAAGAGAAACAGACTTTTGTAGATTTTTAAACTCAAGTTTCTTTCGACGAATATTCTCAGACAACAATGTTCTCTGTTCGTCTAAGAAGACTGCTTCTTTGCGAATGTCAAGCAAACGTTCATAGTTTTCTATCTCGATTGTATCATCAAAATAATCAATGAACTTATTGAGCTCTTCTATTCTCTTTTGAGAACCATAAGATTCTTTAAACATGTTGTCTTTTTTCATATTCTTAAATCTGATTTCATTCTCGACCTTTTTCGGATCAATAATCTCAGCAGGAATTGCATTGATTGTTTGAATAACCTCCGCAAGTTCCTTCTCAAGTCTCTCCAAGGATCTGTTATAAACATCGCACTTGTCTTGTTGTTCATCGATATCACTACGAATATCTTCTAGAAGAACAGACTTCTTTTGAAGTTGCTCGGCAAACTTCTTGCTTTCAAGACGCTTGATTACACCACGAAGATCTGCTGCATCTTTCTTGGCTAACTTAAACTTGCTATCAAATATTTCGAGATCCAAAAACTTAGCAATGATTTCTTTTCTCTTTGTTGAACCTTCTTTGAGGAAAGACATTGAGTCAAGTTGAGAAGCCATGGACGTTAAGAAGAAGTCGTCGATAGTTCCAAAGTGTTTTCGAATGTTAGCATCGGTTTCATTCCTAGTTGTGCCATTTTTTGACTCAAAAACTCCTCCAGTTGTCTTGGTGAAGTCTAGGTCAACCTTGCAATCTACAACGTCTTTTCCTTTGGATTTTCTCGTGTATTTGTTAAGATTTCGAGTAACTTGATAAGAGTCATTGCCGGCTTCAATCTTTATCTTACACTTTGCGTAGTCTTTGTTTTGATTGATGACGTGCACGTTCTTTCGTTCTCCTTTCGAAGTTGTGTTAAAAATATTAAATAACAAACTGTCGATAATAGAAGACTTTCCTGAATAGTTCTTACCGAAGATTCCGACAAGTCCGGATAGCTTGTCAAAATTGACTTTATTTTTCTCACCGTAGTTGAAGAGATTGTCCCACGTAATTTCTTTAATTTTCCAAATAACATTTCTAGACACCTCCTCTGCCTCTTCTACTTGTTGGTTATACTTCTTGTTTAACTCCAAGATTTTATCCATAACCTCATCAGTCAAGTTGAGATCTTTGATATATTCTTTGATATACTTCTCTTGAACAGCAATGTCGCGGAGATTCTCGGACTTAACAGACTTTCCGATCAAAGATGTAGAAGATGATTGATTTGTTCCATTATTAACAAAAGAAACAGAATAAGGTTCCCATTTAGCTTGGGCATGGTCACATGCTGCTTTAAGCATCATTGGTGAGATATTTGAAGACGCACGGATTCTTAGACGGCATCCTTTTGGCACGATTGATTTTGGAATCTTGCCTTCTGCTGTAAGATCAACTGTAATAAATGGTCGAGGATTAAGAATAGAAACGTGTTGGCATTCCCATTTATCTTTGCTCTCGATATCCCAAAGAAGAAACCCTTTGTTGATAGACTCTCCAAAGTTTTGTTGAATTGTTGAACCGGCATAACGAACTCGTCCTTCTTTGTCCATTCTTTGTTGTTTGTGAATGTCTCCGAGCATTGCATAATCAAAGTCACTGAATATGTCGATAGAGTCCTCTCCTTCTTCCATAACCCAACCTTGGGAGGTTTGGCACCCATGGATAGATCCGTGATAAAGCGCAATATTAATAGCAGATTCATCAGATGGTTTCTTCCAGTTCTCACGATCAAAAACAGAAAGGACATTGAAAACAACTCCATTACCTATTTTGGTCTCGCCGGAGTCCTTGAGAAGGTGAATTGAAGGATGAGCCAAAGCTTCAACAATTGGTGAAACAGCATCTTCTCTCGAATCATTCTTAAGATTGCCGTCATGGTTTCCAAGAATAATATAAGTTGGTGCGATATCTCCGAGATTCTTCAAGAAGCTTGTACACATCTGAAAGTATTCCGGCGATAATTGAGTCTTGGTGTGAGCAATGTCACCGGTGTGAACGATACAGTCTGGTTTCATTTTGATGAGCTTCTTATAAAGATCGTCAAATGCCATCTTGTATTCGTAATGATACTTGAGATTACGTATATGTGTGTCTGAAATATGTGCGATTCTAATCATTTTCCCTCCATTTCTTTGATAAGATAATCTATGTACCATCTCGCTTTCTTGAGATCTCCTAATGGATCTCCTTTGAATTTATAACGCGAGATGTATTTTATTGCATTTGCAATACAAAAGTCTTCGTGCATTCCGAGACTTTTAATGAAGTCAATAACTTCAATGTTTCCGGAGTTATAGTGATCCGGATGATTTATCATTTCTTTTTTTTTCATGTTATCCTGCCTTTGTTTTGTATCGACCACGAAATCTAGTAAGCTTACCGGTGAAGCCACAACGTCGCATTTCTGCTTTCCACTCGGCTCCATGGTCATGATAAGGTCTTTCTTTATAAAGTTCTTCAACAGCATGATGGCACATTTCATGAAGAAGAACATTCTTCTTTTCATAATGACCAAGACGCTGGTCTAGTTCAATATAAGGATCTTCATTTTTGTAGGGATAATGATACACGGCATCGACTTCTCCATTAAAAGGTTTTACTATCACATTGATATTAGAGAGCTTACCTCCCCAATACTTTTGGTTATATTGTTTAAATTTATTTGTCCAATAGTTCATGTTTCCTCCTCAGTGTTTATATTATAACATATCCTCCGACTTTGTCAAGATTTTTTTCTATTTATTCTCGGAGGGTTAAAATGTGGGGTTTGTTATCGCAATTTTTATAGTTCTAGTGGGCTTGTTCTCGTTAGAACTAATCGATGGAGCTGTTTCATTATTCACAGTTAAAGGAACTGATGAAGAATGGTTGGCTCCTATGGTCATGATAATGTTCATTATTTTTATCATTAGCTTGTTATATCTTGGCTAATTGATTAAAGAAGTTGATCTCATCAAGGTCTGGTTCAATGGCTCGAGATTTTCTGGATAGAAACTGTCCGGTTGTCATCGAGCCAACATCTTCTACGTTTGATGTGTCTATAACTTTAACATCGATATCATAACGATGAAAGAGGCGAATCAAATAGTTTTGTTTTTTCTCGGCATCTTCATCAAGCGCAAGATAGACGGGAGTGTCATTGAGAACCAATGCTTGGAATAGTTTGCTTTCTTCTCGCAATGATGAGCCGAGAATAGGAATGCCGTTCTGTCCAACGGTGATAGCATCAAAGACTCCTTCGACAATCACAACAGGCTCATCCCAATCAACATAAAGTTCGTTAAATACAACATTCTTCGAAACAGGAGGGTTGAGATATTTCATTCTATGTCCAACATACGAACGAGCTATGAAGTAATTGAGGTCTCCGTCATTATTAAAGCTTGGAATAATAATGCGACCACCATAGCGACCTTCTGTGCAATAGCCGATCTTCCACATCAGAATCTCTTTCTTTGTGATACCTCGTTGAGAAAGATACTCCAAAGGCTCTTTCGATGTCTTTGGTAAATGCTTGTTACACAAAGATACAAAACTCTCCGGCAATTCGGTAACCTGTTCGATCTCTTCATCGTTCATTTCCATAAACATCTTATCAAACTCTGATAGATCCAACCGACCATCAAGTTCAAGCCACTTTTGCTTCTGCTGATAGCTTCCAAACTTGCGAACGAGACGATAAATATTCTTGCCTCTTGTGTCGCAAATCCAACATTTCCAACTGTTTATCCCAAAGTTCACCGACATCTTCTTCTTATGATGATGACAATAGGGACAATGAAACAAAAATTCATTTGATGATTGACGATAGTCTCCGAGAATGTCTCGGACAATTCTTAATTTCTCTTCCATATTTCCTCCGTGTTTTAAACTTATCACGAAGTTGGAAAGTTGTCAAGTATTTTTTTTATTTTCTTCCAAGATCTCTTTTCCTGCTAGTCCAACAACAATAGAGTCTGCCATATCATCTGTTCCGGGCTTTGGATTGCCATAATTGGTTAAAACGATGATAAAATCTCTAGGATATTTCTTCTGACACCATTCAATAACCTTTGCTTTTGTGTCTTCTCCTCTCTTTATTTTAAGACCAACAAGACCTCTAGCTTTATTAGCTGAGATAAGAGTTGCTGATTTACCAAAGACTCTTCTAACAGCGAATGAACACATTCCATTAAATCTCTGAAGCTTTGACATTGTACCTGCTGTAGTTCTTCCACCTCCAAACATAGAGAAAGGTTCTTCAATAAAGATATGTTCTATATCATGTTTCTTACTGAGAACACATAGGAACTCATAAAATATCTCTGCTCTTTCTTCTAAGGCAAGTGTTTTTAATTTCATAAAATTACAAGCTACTAATCTACCTTGTTTATCTATAATAGAATAACCTATTACACTAGTACTAATATCTAAACCTAAAATCATATATTAAACTCCATATAATATTATAACATGGTCTCAGCAACTTGTCAAGAAAAATTCACAAAAAAGTTACATTAGATGTCAAGCTTGAGTTTAAAGGTGTATTGTTTCTCTTCAGTTTTTCTAATAGGTGTAGCCATTTGTGCTATGCCTATTAAATTCTTATCTTTATCGTATATTGCAATTTTTGATATATAAGTTGTTTTTTCTAGTTTTTGCTCTACATCTGTAAAGCTAGACGACACAACATTTTTAATAGCTCTTGGTTCGTTGTTGTAGCGATACTTATTTGTAACAGAAGCTACACTACCAGTACTATATGTTGGATTGTTGGACATGTTTAAATCTGAATAAGAGGCATTACAAAACATATTCAGAGCTTGTATTCTATTGACTCCTTTGTAATCAATAGAAAATGATGCGCTGAGACTAGTTAAGTCCATGGAAGCATTGTCATTTGACCCCATTCCAAAATAATACCACTTACCATCTGATGTACTTCCATCATATGTAATTGAATTTGACTCCAAAGCCCAAGAGCCAGTTAAAAGGATTATACCCTCATTATATAATACAACTCCAGCAACCGATCCTGATCCATTTGAGCCGCTTGGGCCAACTTGTATCAATTCTCCATTGAGGTTTTTATCTTGGAGTTGACCAACCAAAGAACCACTTATATAATATTTTAGATCTAAGCTACCTCTTTTTATTTGAGAGCCATATAAAATATGAGGAATATTAATAAGATTAATATCTTGGGATGTTTTATCTCCATATGAAGATGACATTTCGTAATGTCTAGACAACAAATGATAAGACCTTAAAGAATTACGCAGGGCATCTATCTTTGGTCTACTGGCTGTGTTTATAGGGATTCTAGTAATTGAAGAAGAGAGGTTGTAATTTCCCTGTATATCTTCTCCGTCATATCCATATTGAGTGTTCCAGTTTGAATTAGACAAATTTCTAAAAGTAGATCTTAAGCCGCCTTTAGTTATGAATGGGTAAATTTTTTGACTAGCAGATCTGTTGATGTTGTACTCATATAGCGATACAAAACCTTTTGGAACACCAGTGATATTATCAGAATAATTTCCGGAAATAGGTTGATGATAATCGATAAAAACTGTTCCACTATGAATATAAAAATTATATTCAGGGTATGTTTCTATTGTATTAGTAAATATATCTTCATCATCAAACTTGAAATAAGACATCAGTAGTCCAATCTTACCCTTATGGTGAATTCGGTATCAGGTGTTTTCTTGAGTGGTTCACTAAGCTTAGCTACTGCCAACAATTCATTTGCTGAGTTGTAGAGGCCAACTGTTGTAACGTAAGCCACGGGCATATCTGTTGAAAATTCTTTTACAACCAGTTTACTTTGTGAAAGATAGGTTGGGTTAGAAGAATAGTTGAATTCATTATTTGGAAGTCTACAAAAATAAATTGAAGAATTTAATTCAATTGTATTATTAAACTGCAAATTGTAGAGTCTATTTCGAATGTTATCACAAGCTCCGGAAACTTCTGATCCTGTCAAAACAGCTTCAAATGCTTCAGATGTGCTACTTGGCCCTTCAAAAAGAACATGATTGTGGCTATTGTTAAGGATACCTCCACGAGCTACATCATTAAAAATAGAACCGGTTATAACAGCAACACCAGCCTGATAGAAGATAAGCCCGACAGCATATCTTTGATTTGCTGCCAATACATTTGTTCCCGCTGAAGCTGTAGCATAAAGAACTCCATATTCTCCGGCAGGTGAATTTACAAGATATCCAGTTGATCCACTGTAATCTGTAATCTTAACGCGATCTGCAAACACAGTGCCATCTTGAGCATATGTTGGGGTAACACCAAGCTCCATTTCAAAGGTGCCTTTTTTAATTTCATCTTTACTAAGAAGTCTAGCAAAGTTGAAAAACATTGCATCATCATACTTTGTTCCACCACCAGCTATGTTACCATCTTGATCGAAACGAAGAATAGAGCCGGTTGCATCATAACCCATTAAGACTTGCGCCATTTGGTTATATAGATTTGCTTTTTTGCTTTTCTGATTTGAGACGCTTGAGTATAGAGTGGAGTTAGCGCCTACTCCAACTGTAATATCAAAAATATGATTAGCTGATGAGCTAAGATATGGATAATCATAAACAGATTGAAACATTCCATGCGCATAATTTTTGATATTCTCGTCTCCATACGTACCAGAGACAATTGTTCCTGTGAGAGGGATCGCTTCATGAAGAAGAGTTCTAGTGGTAACTTGATCAGTCCCTAAATTTAAATTTTTATAAGTCGTCATATTTTACTCTCTATGAAATATCTTTAACAAATCTAACTGGAATATCTATTGTATATCCGAATTTAACACCAGTTATTCTAATGTTTGTGTCAATTGCTTTACAAGAAATGCTGTTAATAGTGGTAGTGAAGCCGAGTCTATCAAAGAAACTTTGGTTCTGCGTAAGCACTTCTGAGGCCTTTACTTTAAACATAATTTTTGTCCCTTTTGCACCGGCAATAGGGCTTGTGTCCGTATCATTTAAATTTGTAATTACGGTGTTGGGATCAGTGGAACGAACAGTGTACAAAACAATTCCATCATCATCAACAACTGGTGCGGAATATTGCTGTGAGGAAGGACCAGTTGGTGTTTGAGTGCCCAATTCTTGCCCTGATTCATCAACAATGGTACCCAGTCTACCATCAATTTGTATAATATATTGATCTTCTTGGAACTGCCCAATGTTTGTAGGAACTTCTTCGTTATCAAAACCTTGATCAACTTGTATAAAACCCTTGCCATCTTGTGGTGTCAGACCAAACAAGACACCTTCTCTTTGACCGGCGCTGGTTTTGCCAACTCGCAATTGTGATGTAATATTTGTAATATCAGTTCCTTGGGTTTTGTTATCAACAGCAATCAGATGTATTCCTGTGCTGTGTTGCGCTGTTGTGCCGATTTGAGTATTCAACTTTTGAACTGGTAGGTAAAGGATGTTATTATTTGTCAAGGTTACAAGCCTAGAATTCATAGTAGAAGTGTTGTTAGTAAAAGATTCCAAAACAGGAGTTTGGATAATCTCGAGATCATAATAAGCAGATCCACTAGGATGAGTTTTATTATAAAGACCATAATTAATCTCATCATCACCAACAGCAAATTTAGCTACAGTAAAGTTGCCTTCTGCGAGTCTCTTACGACCCAAGTCTGTCAATACAGCATCTAGTATAATATCACCGCTGTTATCTAAAAAACCCATAAATATTCTCCATGTATTACAGTAAATAGAACCATAGTAATTATTCCGTTAATTTTCTTTTCAGTTTAAATTTTACATTTAAGTCCATTTTTTTGCCTGTATTGTTAGAAGTTATTCTAATTTTGAACTTTCTATCCCATACAGGGTTGATGTTTTCTAAACCCACTTGAACCTCGCTCAATTTGCCTTCATAAGTTCCACCTTGTATATCTGCTATGTTTCTCAAATATATCTGCTCTTCATTTGGGAAAATATGAATTAAACTAGTAAAGCTTTTAGATGTCTCATAGTTTTCTGATATTACTGGGAAGTTCATCGTCTCTACTTCTAGAACATTGCCGTCTGGATCTTGTTTGATCGAGACCTTGTAAATATCTGTTGGGTTACTTGGAAAATTTTCAGAATTAATAGCTCTAAATAAATAGTAGTATTCTTTATCATATTGCACTCTGTCAATGAACGTATGTGTTTCTTTGTCGCGAATTCTATCAGTTATTGTTATCAAAGAATCAGAAAAGTCACTTATACTATTCGGTGAATAATCTATTCTGTATATTTCAAACTTTGCCGGCTCATATACATAGGAATGTTCAGGATTCTCATATTGCTTGGATATGTTTAAGATATCGACAAACTGCTGATCTTCCGGAACCAATTGGGTAAAGGGTTTATACTCGCTACCTCTCTCAAGCAATAAATCAAAATAAACTTTATTTGTAAATTTATCTGAAGAAACTAAGACTTTTGGTGGTAATTGAAGTGGTTGTAGTACTTGAACTGTTTTTGTGAGCAGCTCTGACTCTATTATCTTTATATCGGAGCGACTAGTCATGGTTATTGTTTTCTGCAAACTATCATAATCGCTAAAAGCATATGATGTCATATTAATGGCATAGTATCCAATTATCTTGTATGTATAGAACTTTTTGTTTTTTACTTGTGTATCAACTATGTCATAGTTTGTGTTGTCTCCGGAAAACCAAAACGATTGTATTGGGGCTCCGGTTGCTTGTAATCCTGCGTATTTTTCAATCTTGAGAAATAATAATTCGCTTCCAGTAATCTTTTTTCTTTTTATATTATTGAAATTCTCAGGATATCCTCCTAAACTAGTTTCTTCTATATTTGATAGACTGGCGATTTTTTCCACATTTCTTAAGAATTGGCTTTTTTCACTGCTGTTAATTTCCGGTAGTTTAACTGCATTTAAACTATTTGCAACTGGTAGTGAACGCAAATAACTATTATAACTGTATGTGCTTAGTTGTTCTGATGCTAGACTCTGCGAATCAAAATCCTTTTCCGTTATTTCCGCGTTTATAAACTCTACAGGAGAATTATTAATAAATAAAATTATAGCTTCTTTATCGCTTTGTTCTATTATGGTGTTTTTATCATTAAATTTAAATGACATATTGATGTATAAAGGAAAAAAAGATTTCTCTACTGGGCCGTATTTCTCAGCTTGTGGTGAAAATAAAAAGTTCTTTAATTTACTCAGTTGTTCTGTGGAGCGCTGATTGTATTTGCTAGTAAAATTATTTGGGTTAGTGAAAAATGATGGGCTTACAATTGCTTCATTAAAAGCAAACAATTCTTCATATTGAGAATTTTGGCTTTCAACTAGTTGTCTTAAGTAAAAATTTGGCAATGATATTTCATCTATTTTTTCTACAAATCTATTATATTCTTCTGCTCTGTAGTTAAACACATCTGTAAACCTATAGGTTGGAGAATTCTGCATTGGATCTAAGCCTTTATCTTCCAATTCGTCAATAGGGTAATAAATTGTCGTTCTAAAATACTTGAATTCCTGTTGTGATGGAAAATCACTAAGTATTTCTTGATCCGATGCAAGACCAGATATCTTAAGTTTCATCGTTTTAACGGGCATAAAGTCTTGGCGCGAGGATTGCTCAGAGACAATTGAAACAGAATAGTTTTTTTGTTCGCCATTAAAACACCCGGGGATCTCCCCACTTTCAAATAACTTTCCTTTATACATATTGATATCCTATTGTGCTGGTATTCTCATCATTTTCCACCGGCTCAAACTGATTATCTAAGACTGATAACCGATTTACATTAAACATAAGGCCGCTGGTGAATGAAAAGGTAACTTGATCGTTATCATATATCTCTAGTAGTTCGGAGTTTTCAAAAATCCATGATGAAGTATCGTCGACAAAGTCCTCTGTTTGTTCAAAATTATTAGACAGCTCGGTATATTCTTCTATGGTAATATCTTCTGATGAAAGAATATAATATGGGTCGTCCACTGTATGATCTTCGTGACCGGCAAAACCGGTTCCATTTGGAGTTGGGAAAAAACTCTCTATCAAATTTCTTGTATCTTGGTCTAGATTTAATCTCATAATGGTAAAAGAATTTGGAGTTAATAACATTTCGTTGAACATATCAATCGTTAAAGTTTCCCACTCCCATGTATTGATAGAAGAGCTTTTCAACACCTGTATTTGTCTTAAATTTAGGAGAATGTTGGTTAAAATTAATCTTCGTTTAGCAACTTTTTCACCTGAGCTGCCGGTTAGATCACCATATAATACTGCGTAAAATTCATCTAAGTATAATTCTTGAAACGCTGACTGGCTCAAAATACCTTCTTCGTATAAAATTGTATAAGCTATAGCTTTAATTACATATGGAACATATTCGTCTGAGAATTTCTGGCCAAGATTTGCTGTAAATACATTATATATTGCGCCCTCTTGTGCTTCTTTATCTAGCTGATCCCAATATGGATTGCTTGGATCAAAAGGTCCATATGTATCATCACTATAAGCTAATAAGCTTAGCCCTTCATTTAAATCTGATATTATAGTATCAAATCCTGACATTATATCTACACCGTTAATTTTTCCTGGTAGAAGATATTGCTGGTTATCATGAATTAAACTATTGCCGGTTACTCTGAGGGACTCTTTTTTCAATCTATCTTTTAAGTCGATTATGTTTTTAAACATTCCATTGGTGTTTGAAAAATAGCTTAAGTTGTTATTGGTGGTGGAAAACTTAAGTGTTTCGCTAAAAACATTACTTAAATCGTATTGAGTGGCAGAATTTACTTGCGAAGAAGGTTGGAATGTTTCAAAGGCTGTTTTGATGGTGTTTATAATTTCACCAACATACTCTTTCATATCTATCGATATTTGTGGTGTATCTAATATATTTTTTAAATTTTGTGAAAAAAGAGAATTTAAATTGACCAAAACTATGCTGGCCGCTTTCAATATAGACTGATAGAGATTTTGCCTTATATCACTTGGAACATCAACTAGTTCATTTAATATAAAGTATGAAGAAAATTGAGAGAACACATTCTCAAGCGGCACAATAACTATGTTGGTTAGGTTGTTAAAAAATGTAGATGGGTTAAGTGTTATTCTAAATTTTGTATTAATATCAACTGTTTGATTTGTTTTAGCAAATGGAATTGCAAATCTACAATAAACCAAGTCCAAGTCTTCAAAATTAATTTTTATTGGCTCGATATTAAATACTCGATTATCGTATTCTACGTTAATATCCTTAATGTAATTTAAATAATTAAATGAGACCAAAGAATCTTCAATTGCATTTAATATTGGGAAATTGTCACGAAAAAATCTTTTAAGATCAATTCTAGTGAAACCATGGGCGATATTTTCCGCTTCTCCATACTCATATGAATATAAAGGTTTGGAAACATAATTGGAAGAATTGCTAGCTGTTTGAATCTGCTTAATATCACCTTCTTCAATATATCTAAATATTTTAATTTTTTTATTTAACACTGTTTGCTTTTGTAAAAGCGTATCAAAATTATTGGAGTGGAAACTGTTTTTCATAATTTCACCGGTGGGCATTTGATGAAACGGTCCCCTATATAGGTTGCCATTATCCAAAAGATTAAAAGATTGCTCCCTATATCGTCCATTTTCTTTTATGACATCAGCGACAACTGGGCCAACAAATTCAGATTTAGCTTCATCCACATTTTGAATTAATTCAGAGGTATTTAAATATATATAAGAATACACAACCAAGTTTTCAATACTGCTAATTTCTTCGTCCAGTCTTATAAAGCCGGATATTTTAAAACTAGCAGAAAAGTCTTTGAAATTATAGCTTCTTATCTCCGTGGCTTGCTCAAGTAATTTACCTAAACCAATTGAATTTTCATATGATCCTAAAGCTATATTTGAGCCTACATCTCCGTCTTTGTTGATTTGTATTTGTAACGCATTCGTTGATACAATAGTCTTAATAGCTATTGGATAATTTAAAAACTCTTGAGAAGCCCACGTTGGATTTCCATTATGATCGTAATAATCTGTGATTACGTAATCTATGTTTATCGTATTCTTGTCTTCATTTACTGTTATTTTTTCTGTATATACAGATGGCATAAACTCATATCTTCCAACTATATCCAAACTCATTAACACTTCTCCAAATCATCATTAGTTGTTCTAGATTGATACAGATCGACTTCAAAACCTTCTTTGTCGATATCTTCGCAATCAACCTCTAGTGACACATAAATATTTTCCCTTTTCAATCTAGATATCCCTTTACAAATTTTACTTCTATTAATATTATCATCAAATACAATTGTAAAGAATTCATTTGCATATACATTTGGCTCAAACATTGTTTGAATATCCACATCATCTATCAAAATATCATCAACTATTCTTGGTTTTTCTGCTAGCATTTTCATTGGAATCAAAGTATTCGTATCTTGGCTATCATACATAAACACTTCAACAGAGAAGTTATCTTTATTGTTAAAGCCCTCCAGATCCTGTAAGAATATTAAAA
>Ga0208644_1003112_pt1 | contig 12985 bp, 18 predicted proteins | sample VirMetDEL_Nov_18_FD_184517 | JGI IMG/M metagenome (GOLD analysis project Ga0208644, IMG submission 184517) | Aqueous microbial communities from the Delaware River and Bay under freshwater to marine salinity gradient to study organic matter... | ecosystem: Environmental > Aquatic > Marine >... | reverse complement strand
CGGTAATTAGAAGTTCGCTGTGAGCGTTGTCTCTTCTTCTTCCGCATCAAATGCTCCGGTCAAGTCTTCACCTCCATTAGCGATGTATCCTTCTTCCGAAGTAAACCCGAATGCATCTGCACTTGGAGTGTTTACACCACCGTTGGATAGTTCGATCACTTGTACTGCAGACAATTCAAAGGTCACCCCAAACCCCTGACTAGCTACGTACCAGAACTTCGGACGGAATGCTACGTTCACTTTGGAACCACCCCATACTTGTACATCCTCAGGTAACTTATTACCAGCGGCATCAAACAGAGCGATAGATAACTCGTACTCTGTACCGTCCCGTCTTCTGCCTCCAGCTTTCAGCTTGGCTTTCAACATGTGTCCGCCGTCTACCTCAGTAAAAGGTAACCCCTTCTGCTCGATCTTCTTGCCGGGATTAGCTTCCATAATGTCTCGTAACTCAGCCTCGTATAACGGCTTTAACTTCTGTACGATTCCTTGTTTTGTTTCTTCGTCGATAACAAGATCACAACTCCATACGCCGTACTCATCAAACCTTTTATTCGGTTCATTCAAGTGGGCATATCTAGCTGTGCCTTGTGCTTTTATTATGTCGTGTTTCTTACGTGCTTTTACCATTTCTCTTCGTGTGTTATTGGTTATTAAGATAACAGATACTGCTGGCGTTTAACTGCGGACACATCTAAGTCTCCAAGTTCCGGCACATCAGGCAGTACTGCATCTGGGTTGTTGTTGATTTGCTCCGCACGGAACTCGCCTAAGAGATCAACAGTGAAAGTGTTTGTATATGTTTCTCGTACTATTGTATTCATTCTGCGTACATTACAAGCATGGGTCACGAAACAGTCATGTATAGTTGCTAAGTCAAAGTCAACCTTGTTTGCAACTTGATGTACGATACACGCATCTAAGCTGTGAATAAAGTTAGCAGTGATGGCGTTCGTTTGTCCCCTTTCATCTATGTTATCTCCCAGCTCATCTGTTGTTATACTGATGCTCATGTTTTGAAACACAGATTGTACTTCTACTTTTTTATACTTACGGTAGCTCTGCACAACTTTAAATCCTGTAGGTGTAGACCAAGTGATCGGTTCGTCACACCCTAAAGCTCGTACACACTCACGAAGGAACTTCATCACTCTGTTTACTGGACGACACGCTTGATCTGCTAATCGATTCACGATCTTACATAAATAGATAACAGCAGTTAACATCTCACCAGTCGATGACCAGTTGTGATTCACTCCGATACTTTTAAATACATCTTGTACCAAGTTATAGTGGGTAGCACCGTACGGTCTGTTCATGATGGCAAGCTTCGCTAACTTCCGGCTGATTCCAAACCTTAACCACTCCTGTGCAAGCACACCTCCATCTGCCTGTAGCTCATCGTATACTTTATCAGCAAACTCTTGGTACATATCGTTAACTCGGTCCTCTTCAACAAGGTTACACATACGTCCGATCTCTTTGTCCCTTAGTAATAACGAAAGGATTTGCATACCGTTATTGGAGCAGTCCTGACGAACAGGTAGATAACTCATGTATCCGTACCCCTCCTCTGTGAACTGCTTAAACTCCAGACAAAAGCGAAGGAAACAAAACGGATCACTTGCATCGGTCCACCAATCTGTACCGTGTGGATCGTTCGCTGCTTCCAATATGAACTTCTGTCGTTTACCTACCCACTCCAGTCGCTCTTCTCGTGTGCCTTTTACTCCCCACATGTTAGCACCGTGTATAAGTATAGCTTCCAAGTCCTCCTCATCCACCACCTGTTGTCCGTTACTAAAGTCTAACAAACTCTTCGCTAAGTCAGAGCCTTGTGGGTGCAAGTAGTACGGAATAGCGTACACTCTGCCTCGATAATCACAACGATACGGAAAGTAAAACTTATCCCACTCACTATAAAGCTTGGCGAGGTGTAGAATACGGATGGTCAGGTAACGTTTACTGCTGTTCGCTTCGTTGACGCTCTTGATGTCCTTTTGCTTTAGCTTCCAAGCCCGTAACTCATGCTCGTCCTGTCCTGTGTACCTCGGTTGCTCAGGTATCTCACTAAAGTTCGGTATGTTCCCAACCACTCGCTTGTTGTCGTAACATTTTCGAGTAATATCTAAAATCTCTTTGTTGATTTTCCAACTTACCTTCTGAAGTTTATTAACAGCACTGAATGCGTGTTGGTAGCTACTCTCGTAATCTTTAAACCAAGACATCGGTTTCCCCGTGAAGAACTCCTGTGGCGGCATATGCTTCAAGCTGTACCCTCCACCCACTAACTCGTACCAATCAACAGGTTCATCAGGAAGTGCCATCTTAAACACACGAGTCGTTTCCTTCCACGCATCAAATCGTTTTACCCAGTCCGTATAGCTACCACTTGGTACACACAGACGCTCAGGTTTATGTCCCTTCTGAGTACCAACAGCAAAGCCGATCTGCCAAATGCCAGTTTCGGTGCGGATTTCTTCGAGTAACCAAGCCCCTAAACCAGCCTTACACTTAGTATCCCACAGCGTGAACCGTTCCTCTTCGTAGTCGTAGAACTGCTTGAGCTTCATCGCTTTGGATCGATCATCAAGGACAAGTAAATCTTTCTTGTGTGGATGCATCAGCTCCATCGCTTTGTCCCATCGTGCTTGGTTCTCAAATGCTTTGCCGATCTTGTACGCCATTCTACCAATAGGTAAATTGAATTGGAGGTTATCAAGCAGGGTCTGTAAAGCCATCGAAGCTATTTGGTACGGACACATATCCAATACAAAGGTAAGGAATAACGGAGTGGTGTGCTCGGTGTTACCTCCGAATGTGTACATGAAATCATCCACCCTCTTACCTAACCTTGGAGCCATGACCCGTAGTAATCGTTTCGCAGCTTCGGTCGATGAAGACTCACCATCCATCCGTAGTTTAGCTTGTCGGTTACGATACGCAGTTCTTCCCCACTCCCTCATTCTCCAAGTCGGGCCACGAGTCTGTTTATCTTTACTCATTGGTAGTAGTTATTAAACCAACTCTTCGGTTGATGTCTTTGCTTACTGGTACGATACGCTATCAGCTTTCCGTCTTGATCCCGTACATAATTGCCGTTCTCATCCATCTTAAATCCGGTTATTTGATTATTGGCGTAGAAGAAGTCAAAGCCTCGTTTTATCTCCTCGTGATCCACCCCACTCCAATCAAACGGAAGGTCAGTTGGTTCGAAGTCTGCGTATGTCTCGTTCATCGGTGTTAATCATATCGTTTTCCGCATCCCAAAACATCTGCCCGTCCACGTAAAAAGGATCACAGGTACTCTTTGATGTCTCCGAAGTTGAGGTTGTGGATTTGGCAGTAGGTCTGTTGATCCTCTTCCTCCATTTCACATAGTTGTTCCAAGTGTGCTTCCAGTTTTTCCATTTCATTGTAATACTTTTCATAAGGTTCAAATAACCAAGTGTCGTAGTTGTTCATGTTGTTGTATTTCGTTCGGGTAAATAAGCCTGTTGGTATCATAGTCGCTTCGCTCCTATCGTGTTTACTTCCTTCGGTCGATAAACACTCTTGTTCATAGCCAGTCGTACATCCAAGCAAGGATAACAAGTCCTACGATCATAAAACAAAAGACTCCTAGTGTACTCATAATATATTCTCCTTCAGTTAAGCTCATAATGGATTCTCCGTGTTCTGTCGGATAACGCCCTCTATTGTTGACGCTTTCAGCTCCCTGTTAAACTGCTCCCTCTCTAGCTCAAGCAATCTTTCGCGGACACTTATGTTATCGGGCATCTTATGCTTAAGCTTTAGGTAATGTTGGATCAGAGCTTCAAGGCTATCGTCACATAAGTCGTTCATATCTAAAAATTGGTTGGTTACTTGGTTATCGGATTGCATGTATCGCACAGATTGGATTCGTTTTCACGCAAGTGCAAGTCATTATCGCACTCTTTGCATTTTTTACGGGATCGGTTAAGCTGTTTGATAACGCCCTTTGCTTGCTCTATGAAGTCCTCCTTTGATTCTGCTGTCCCTTGATATTCCGGATGGTTACGGCACGCCCAGATAAGCTGTGGACAGGTAAGGTATCGCTCGCTGTCGATTCGATAAAAGAAAGCAACCTTGCGTCCGTTGTGGTCTGTTAGGTATATTGTGACGCTCATGGTCTAAAGATTATGTAACCAGTCTCTTTGTTTATCTTGTAGAAAACATCTTTCAAAAAGTCACAGGTTTCTTGCTCAAAATATCCGGCATCCCCTGTTTCAAAATCAGATTCCATCCAAACATTCAAAAGGTGGACACTTAGCAAAATTTCTTCTTCAGCGTGGTCGGTTACACTATAAAGTACATTCCAAATATCACAGTAAACATCCATGTCCATATCTTGGACTAAATAACAAGGTTGGTATTGTTGTATTTTCATGGTCAGGTAAGGTTTAGTTCTTCATTTGTTTATTTAATCGGCAAAGGTAATCATAAGCCGTCATAACATAATACTTTTCAGTGTTTATCTGATCAGCTAATGACTTGCTAAATAGTTCAGTCACAGCTTTGTCGGTTAGTTTGTCTATTACTATGTAAGTGTGATTCATGATGAAAAGATAGCTAGAAGTATGCACAACCACATGACCCCGCAGAAAACAGGCATGAAGTAAGTAGTAAACTTGTCAAATGCTGTTGGTTTCAATACTTGGTTTGCGATCATGTCGCTTGGTGTTGGAATGCGATTGATTACTTTGATTTGTTTCATTGTCTTAAGCGGTTGCAAGTTCTTCGTAATGCTCACGGATTTCCATCCAGTCTACATCTGCAATAAATGCCATTGCATAATCGCGAGCTAAACCTTCAGGTGTTTCGTTTTCAATTAGTTCTTCGACAAACTCACGCATCTCACAAGCTGCCATATTACTGAACTCTCCACCGTCGAAGATTTCTAAGTTTACACGCCATGTTGCGTAGTTTGTCCATCCGTTGTAAGTGTTATCTGTAGTATTCATTCTGTATTTTGGTGTTTATTGGTTATTTGGTTTGTACGGACAGGTAAGCTGTCTTGCTCCCTTAAATCTACGGACAGGTAAGTTGTCAAACATATAATTTGAGGAGTTATTCACAGCGGTTTACCTGGGCACAAAAAAACCCCACCCGATTAAAGGTGAGGTTTAAAGGTTGCTAGCTGTTAGCTAAGGCCACAAGCGACATTGAATCGCTGTAACTTGGTGCACTTCTCCCTGCCTTGGTGTAAGCTGTTTTAATGGATTCTAAAGCTTCGATGATGTCCACCTTTGCAGGTATTTTGGCTTCCCCAGGCATCCGTGTCTCATTGTAATCTGAACGCATGATGTCCTGAAGGTGCTGTTGGCTTGCGGTGTGGTTGTATTGTGTATTCATAGGTATTTAGTATTTTTATTGGTTTATATGAAGTCCCGAAGGACTGAGAAAGAACTGCCAGTAATAAGCAAACGCCATGCCAGTTCTATTTGTTGCATAAGTCGTTGATAATCAACAAAAGCGTCTTAAGAAGTGTGACAAAATGACACAGGTGTGACGTCACAGTTGTGACAAAGTGTCACGATTTAGAACCTAGAAAGCGAAAAATACAAACAAGAGTAAATACATAAATACACTAACAACGAAAGTATTAGTACCGATTCTTACTGCAACTTACTTGCAATAACGAAAAAAATTAAGCGAAAAATCAGCAGGAAACTGGCGATATTTACATAAGTCCTTGATAGTCAACAAAACTAATTAGACATAATGTATATAGTACGAATTAACATCCCCTCCCCTATAAGAATCTTGCGGGTACGCACGGGGGTAATTAACGCACGCGTATATAGCGTAAGGCTTTCACATTTTTCTGCCGAAACCTTTCGACTTAAGCTTTGTGTGTGCTGTATATTACGGCTATATGACCGTCATCTTTACAGACTGTGACCCGATCCCTATAACAGAGCCGAGCTTCCCGTTATACGAGTGGGAGTGTATCTTCTTTATTTAGAGAGTCGCTGTTATCGCTTGATATAAGATGCTTTATACCGTCTGATATGGCGATATTGATGTAATCTTCATCGGATGCTACCTCTTTGCCCCATTTAACAAGCATTTTGTGTGTTTCATCTTCCATCTCCAGACCAAGGTTTACGTGCATCTCTTCTTCTTCAGAGACGATACGAATGATTGGTAGGGTTGGATTTACTTCGCTAGAATGTAATGTTGTTGTCGTCTTCGGTGTCTTCTTCATCGGCTAAATCTGGGTTAAATATAACATCATCTGTATCGGTGAGTACTGACAGCTTACAGAAGTCTAAGCATCCGGCTATAGTGTAATCGTTAAGATCGTATTCGCTCTTGAACCTATATACCAGCTTAGCCAGTTCGTACTGTAGCGTGTCCGTTTGTTCGTTGATGTCCATGATGTTGTAACTATAGCATAAGGTGAGACGTTTTCATAGGTAAATCGACGACCAAGCTGTACATCTGTTATTTACTACATCTTTAACTTTTATGCTTTACACGTTCCCTTCGGCTGCTAGATTGTATAATAATGAGATTTAGATAGTCGTTATAGACGTACGTTTAAGAGGTCTCATACCGATAGGTATTCTTAATAAGCAATAAGCAACAACCACAACAGAGGTTACATTAGCTGACGCTTACTTTAGCTCGTTATTCCATAAGAACCTTAAAGATACAGCAGCTACCATCAGATCAATACATCCGTTGTTTAGTTAGCTCATACATTCGTTCTTTCGCTAACATCTCTAAAACTGTCAGATTGATAACATGATCTTTAAATAAGTCTTTTAAGGATAGGTGTGTCTACAGACGTAGACCTAGTAAATCTAAACTTTAACTTTAGTATTACAAGGTATAGCTATAGTAGTACTTATGTATTTAAACTAAATAAAGAAACACCTTATATATAGATAGTTAAAGAGTCTTTAGCGAACGAAGTGAGTAAAGACGATGAGAACGAAGTGAACAAAGGTTTGTTATTAAGTAGGAGTGTTAACGACTACATCCAGAGGTTAGCTACAGCTTTGTTATTACGCTTATAGAAGCTATCAGTGAAGTCTTGTAGTTCCTTATGAAGAAGTTCTTGTTGTCTATCAACCATCGATTGGTCAGCGTCACTAGCCATCTGTTGTACCCAATAACCAACAGCGATTGATAAGGCGTCAAGACGGTCATCGTGTACCAGTGATCCTCTATCTCTTGTTATCCTAGATAGCTGATACATTAACATATATCTAGTTTGTTGTTCTATAGGGTAGCTAAGAGCTGACTTGTAATCGTACGTTATAACCTTTGGATCAATAACAAGTCTATGAGAGTTAAGTACAGGTTCTAAGGTATCAACGATACGTAGCTCCTTTTGTTTGTTATGTCGTACTTCTTCTATAGTTACAGGGTAAGTGGTACGAAACAACGGTTTAATCAGCTCCATAAACATACCGTCTCCAAAGTTAGACTCTATAACAACGATATTAACTTTGTTATCCTTTGCTATAGCTACCAGTTGTTTAAGGGTCCTTTCGTCGTAACCACCTTTTATACCACCAGCATCAGGTACGTACAGTTGTCCATTAAGCATCTTTACTACAGCGTACCCTGTCTCGTCCTTACCACGCCCACTGGGGTCAATAGATAACACAGAGCCTGTATACGGTATCATATCTCCTACAGTGGAAGAGGGACGCCTGAATCGATCCCCCGCTAATCCGACATTTGGTAGCTCACGATCCGTATTATCCGGGTCAGAGGACCACACAATCTTCTCAGGAGCTAAGTCTACATCCACATCAGATATAATCAGATCGTTAATCTTTAATGGGTATCTATCAGCATCAGATAGCTTAGGATTCAACATGAACTGTAAGGCGTACCCGGTACGACCGTAGCTCATCTTACGTTCTTCAAGGTCTAAGTCTGTGAACCGTAGAGGTTCTGTAGAAGTACCTACTGTATCAGAAGCTATGTTATCCGCTATAAGGGGTGCTAAATCGCCTCCGTAGTTGTTTGTGGCTTCTACCTCGTCTGGATACTCTGAAGGCCATATACGGCTCTTGTAGCCCCTCTCTCGCAGTTTGTTGTATATACTGTCCTCACATTGAGGAGTGCCGAGAAAGATGATACGGGAGGAGTCTAAGGGTTTAATGATAGCGTCGAACTCCTTTACTTGTTCATCCAGCTTATCCCTCATTCCTTGTGTAGCACTGTTATTAGCTACCTCTACGTCGTCAGCTACGATGATGTCTGCACGGGAACCTGTGAGCTGGGACGATATACCAAGGGACTTAACAGAGGGAGCGTGAGAGGCTGGAGCTGGTCCTACATCAAAGGCTATCTTACTGAACCGTTGGTTCTCTGAGGGTTTTAATCCTTGGAGTATAGGAATCTCTTGGATAATACGAAGGGTAAAAGTAGAGAAGTCATCCGATCTATTCTTACTGGCAGATACAACAAGTATGTTCTTGGATGGGTCCAGCAGTAGCTGATGTACTACAAAGGCTGATGTTATCCAACTCTTACCTACTCCCCGGAACGCCATGATAACAGACCGCTTAGGTCCGTGTTGTAAGTACTCCGCTATATCGTATTGAAGCGGGGTAGGATCAGGGAGGTTAAGGTGTTTCCAGACTAGGTATAGAAAGTTTCTAAAGTCCCGTAGCTTGGGCGGTATCTCGATGTTCTTCTTCTTCAAATGGTAACGCTTTTAATTGATGATCTAATGCTTCTAAAGGCGTACCTACACCACTGTCCATCAATACGTTGTTATCTTTAAGGAACTGTCTAGCTCCATTGAGTAGGGCAGCGTTATACTCCCCCATATCTTCCATCATATCTATGCTGTGACTGTACGCACCTGCTATTTTATCGTGCAGTTTACTTCCCTCTTTATGACTTAGCATGATGTTATACTACTATCTGTTGTTATCTTTGTAAACAAAAAGAGGCGGCTCCGAAGAACCGCCCCTTAATGATGGATGAGTGTTAAACTCTTAAGCAGTTAATGCTGTTTCAAACTCGGATACCGTACCTAACTCAGTACCGTTGTGGTAAAGGTTAGCGTCGAGGTCAGCAAGAGTAGCAGAGCTGTCCGTTCCGGAGATGTCGGAAGAAGCAGCAGTTGCGGAGGTTGAAAGAACCTTGAACTTGTCGTCTCCTTCGTCCCAGATGAATGCAACATTGCTTTCGGAAGAACCACGCTCAACGATGAAACCACCGTCATTCGAGGCATTAGCACCGGAACCTGCACCTTTCGACAGATTCATCAACGAGTCAGAAACATCGATGTTGGTGGTCTGTACGGAAGTAGTGGTTCCTTGAACGGTTAAGTTGCCGCTGAATACAGCATTAGCAGCACTGATGTCACCACTGAACGAAGCAGAGTTACCGTCAGAAGCGAGGGAACCAGCTTGAGTTTGCAGAGCAGAGATGTCGCTGTCGTTGCTGCTGATAGCAGAAGTGTTAGCGGATACATCGGACTGCAAGGAAGAGATGTCACTATCATTCGAAGAAACGTTCGATTGAAGAGTAGTGATGTCAGACTGAGCAGCTGAAACGTCAGATTGAAGGGAGCTGATGTCCGAGTCATTGCTGCTTACGTTAGATTGTAAGGTAGAAATGTCGGAGTCGTTAGAAGCAACAGCGTCAGCAACAGTCTTTAACTGAGTATCAAGAGCGTTATCAGCAGCTTGAAGGGTCGTTACCGAACTGATGTAGTTGGCAGAACCGTTAGCTGTGTAAGCACCGTTAGCACCAAGACCAGCACCAGCTTGAGTAGCGTCAAGTTCAGTTTGAAGACCAGAAGCAGTTGAAGATACTGAATCAACGTATGCTTTGGTAGCGGCGTGAAGGTCAGCAGTAGGAGCACCTGAAAGGGTCAAAGCCCCAGTCATTGTTCCACCTGCGAGGGCAAGCTTCTTATCAAGCTCTACTTTTGTTTTTTGACCCAATTGGGTAAGCAAACTAGACATAATATATAATCCTTTGTTGTGGGTTAGTTGTGTTTAGAAAGAGTATAAGGACAGCTAATAACTGTCAAGCTACCTCATCCATTATCAGAATAGCACCAGCTTCAGTTGTTAAGCTATCTCCATCTTCTGCAAGGATATGTGTAACAGCAGGTACATTCCCGCCAAGCTCAACGATCTTCCAGTTACTTCCGTCGTCAACCGCTATACAAGGACCGTCGTTTCCGTCGCCATTAGTAACGTATATAATACGCCCTGATGTACCCGCTTCTGGTAAACTGTCTGTTTGATATGATCCAATTTGCAGAGATTGTGATATATTTACCGAACCACTAATCAAGCCTCCGGACTTATCAAACTTGTTATCAAGCTTGGCTTTAACCTTCTGACCTAACTGTGTAAGTAAACTGCTCATTTCTCTACGGTGTGCTTAAACCCTCCAAAAAGTCGTCGTAATCTCCAACCGCCTCTTCACGTGCATCTAAGAAGTAAGGTAAATCGTTCCAAGCAGTCGTCCCGTCACCTATCTTAATTCTGTTACGAGCCGAGTCGATCTCGATTCCTACTTCTCCCTCTAAAAGAACAGGGTTGGCGGATGCCCAGTTACTGGCGGAATCGTTTCTAAGTTGTATTCTTTTACTAAATGTAGCCATTTGTTATGCTCCTCCTCCGTTGTAAACATCTAAGTTATCACTAACAGTTGCTCCTAAAGCGTCAATCTGTGGGTCACTCAATGCAGCGTTACCACCCACTAATCCGATGATGTCAGGGTCAGCTGTAATGGAATCTGTCACTGCTTTAGCAGCCGTTGCCGTAGTTACCGCTTCCGTCGCACTTCCCGAAGCCACAGCACCAAGTGTATTGTATTGAGCGATTAATGGACTCGGTCTAACAACACGAGGTCTTCTGTACGGTCTAGCCATCTTAGCACTTCCATCTACGCAAAGCTAAAGCCTTACGGGTCGGACGACCTTTACTATCTTTCATCGGTCCTTTGACACCAGACATCCTAGCACAGAAGGAACGCTTACGTGGACCGCCGCCGGGCTGAGGAGCTTTCAAGTTAGAACCTGTAGCTCTGTTATACTTAGCTCTTCCCTTTGCAGTGAGTCCGCCCTTCTTGCTTTTCTCACCTCTGCCTATCGACAAAGATACACTCACTTCTTCTTAAACCCACGCTTCATATTAGCGTAAGCCTTTGGTGTAATCGTTGACTTCTTTTTACTACGACTGATGCCGAGTTTCTTTCTTCTATTAATGTTTGCGTATAATCCTTGTTTCATCTCTGTACTAATACCTCCATCATACGATCTAATTTAGTGTGAACTTCTTTAAGTGCTTCTTCTACCTTTGCGATCCGTGCTTCAACAGCTCTATCTCTTTCCCGCTGTGCAGCTAACTCCACCTCTATCTTAGTCATTCTTTTCTCACCGAGATCAAGACGTTCAATAACACGTTTGATAATCCACCCGATCACGCCAAGAGCGACGACAAGAGCAGTGTTAAGAAAGCCAGAGATAGATTCGATCATGGTTATCCTATTAGTACTACTTTAATGTGTGTGTATGTAAATCCCCAGTCAGCACTAGTACGGTTTCCCGAAGTATCCCAGTACATCCAACCGCCTCTTCCTAATTGTACTGTAACGCTTGAACTTGTAAAACTAGTCAACATAGCTCCGAATTCATCAATGGATGAAGTACTCCTCCATTCTAGCTGACCATCGACTTTAATAGCATCTGTGCCGTTAGCATCTTTTGCCATCCATATAACCCCAACAGCGTCGGCAGTTCCTAAAGTATGCGAAAAAGAATAATTACTTCCCGATGTTAAACCTGTACCACTGTCATTAAACCATCCGCTGTCGTACTTAGATAATACCTGACTATCCACATAAGCCTTGATGCTCTGCTGGGTCGCAAGTGAGGTAGCAGAGTTACTAGCCATATCATCTTCGTCTTTTATCTCAACTGCCGTAGCAGCAGCATTACTTCCACTTACATTTCCTAAAGCTCTAAGATTATCAATAGAAGCTGGTACAAGATTCGTTCCGTTTACTTTGTAGTCACCCGTGATGTTTAAGTCGCCAGTTACGTCTAGTGGGTACTGAGGAGTAGTATTAAGAATACCTACGTAACCATCTTTATTTATTCTTAACTTTTCAGAGAAAGTACCGTTGAAAGCGTTTCTAGTCCAAAAAGCTATACCGTAACCGTTCGATGCGTTTTCGACTACAGTTTTTATAGCAATGCCCCAATCAGTTTGGTCTAATCTGTCTGCTATAGAACTTGATATTAGCGGCATTTGATTATCAACTGATCCTTGATATTCTCTTATTAAGATGCCTTGTTTATTAACAATCTCAATACCTTTAGAAGGAGATGCAGTACCAATACCTACTTTACCGTCTGACTGCACATTGAAGTTAGTGTCTGTCGTGCTTATCTTATCAGATGTAACAGCACCATCCACTAAAGAGTTCGTACCTACTGTACCTGTAACTGCCACTCCAAACCCACGCTGAATAACAACGATGTCTTGTCCATTCGTAGTGTTCGGGATGATAGTAAGTGTATCAGTGTCTGGGTCTACAGTGTACTCAACAGTTGGTTCTTTAATCAGCCCGTCAATACTTACCTCGTAAGCTGTGTCTCCGCTTATCTCTGCTCCTGTAACCGTGTATGTATTATTCGTACCAGATATAGCAGAGAATACCCACTTGAGTGGAGGTTGAGTAGCACCACTGGATACCTGAGCAACTTTGTTATCTACGTATAGCTTCGTTACTGCATCTGTTGTATCTGTCGCTGTACCAACGTTTTGTATGCGAAGACCTAAAGCGTCCCACTCTGTACCGCCCGGTTCTTTCTGTAAGGATTGATCGTTCAGTTCTGCAATCTCTTCCGATAGATAACGGTTGTGACGGTAAGCTAAATCAAGTTCAGACTCTGTAAGTACAGACCCGTTAACAAAGTCCACGAGGTTCTGGTTCGGAGCACTGCGTCGTCTGACACGAA
>Ga0208644_1003111_pt1 | contig 12989 bp, 1 predicted proteins | sample VirMetDEL_Nov_18_FD_184517 | JGI IMG/M metagenome (GOLD analysis project Ga0208644, IMG submission 184517) | Aqueous microbial communities from the Delaware River and Bay under freshwater to marine salinity gradient to study organic matter... | ecosystem: Environmental > Aquatic > Marine >... | reverse complement strand
GGAACATCTGGTTCAAGTGGTTCTTCAGGAACATCTGGCTCAAGTGGTACTTCTGGATTAAGTGGCGTAGACGGAACCTCAGGTTCAAGTGGTTCATCAGGAACTAGCGGAAGTTCAGGCTCAAGCGGAACTTCGGGTGTAAGTGGTACATCAGGTACTTCAGGTTCATCAGGCTCTTCTGGTACATCAGGCTCTTCTGGTACATCAGGCACTTCAGGATCTTCAGGATCATCTGGCACTTCAGGTACATCAGGTAGCTCAGGATCATCAGGAACAAGTGGTTCTTCAGGAAGCTCGGGAACATCTGGTACTTCAGGTAGTTCAGGAACATCCGGAACTTCAGGTTCATCAGGATCATCAGGTACATCTGGTACAAATGGTACATCAGGTACTTCAGGCTCTTCAGGTTCTTCTGGAACCTCAGGAACATCAGGTTCTTCAGGCTCGTCTGGTACAAGCGGTTCTTCTGGAACTAGCGGTACATCGGGTTCATCAGGAACAAGCGGTACTAGCGGTTCTAGTGGCTCATCAGGCACATCAGGCACATCGGGTAGTTCAGGTTCTTCAGGAACTTCAGGCTCATCCGGAAGCTCAGGTACATCAGGCACTTCAGGTTCAAGCGGTTCATCCGGAACTTCAGGAACTAATGGTACTTCAGGTTCAAGCGGTTCTTCAGGAACTTCAGGATCATCAGGTTCTAATGGTACATCAGGTACTTCTGGTTCTTCAGGAAGCTCAGGAACATCAGGAACTTCAGGTTCATCAGGTAGCTCTGGTACTTCTGGTACATCAGGTTCTTCAGGATCATCTGGTACAAGCGGTTTAAGCGGAACTAGCGGTACTTCAGGTAGCTCTGGAAGTTCTGGAACATCAGGTACTAGTGGTTCTTCTGGAACTAGCGGTACTTCAGGTTCATCAGGCTCATCTGGAACTTCAGGTTCATCAGGTAGCTCAGGCACATCAGGCACATCAGGCACTTCAGGCTCAAGTGGTTCATCTGGAACTTCAGGCACAAGTGGTAGCTCTGGATCTTCAGGTACATCGGGTACTTCAGGTACATCAGGTACAAGCGGATCTAGCGGTAGTAGTGGTACTTCAGGTTCATCTGGAACCTCGGGTACATCAGGTTCTTCAGGAACAAGCGGAACTTCAGGTTCTAGCGGTTCTTCTGGAACTTCAGGCACATCAGGTAGTTCAGGTTCATCTGGTACTTCAGGATCTAGTGGCACATCGGGTACATCAGGTACAAGTGGCTCATCAGGTTCTTCAGGAACATCAGGTAGCTCAGGAACTTCGGGCACATCAGGCACATCAGGTTCTTCAGGAAGCTCAGGAACATCGGGAACAAGTGGTTCATCTGGTACATCAGGTACTTCTGGTTCTTCAGGATCATCAGGTATTTCAGGAAGCTCTGGTACATCAGGTACTAGTGGTTCATCTGGTAGCTCAGGTACATCGGGTACATCTGGTACTTCAGGCACAAGTGGTTCATCCGGAACATCAGGTTCATCGGGTTCAAGTGGTACATCAGGAACAAGTGGTTCAAGCGGTTCATCAGGAACTTCAGGAACTTCTGGTTCTTCAGGTTCATCTGGAACATCAGGCTCATCTGGTACTTCAGGTACTTCAGGCAGCTCAGGTTCTTCAGGCACATCAGGCACATCAGGTTCTTCAGGAACCTCTGGAACTTCAGGTAGCAGTGGTTCTAGCGGAACTAGTGGTAGTTCAGGTACCTCAGGTACAAGCGGTTCAAGCGGTACTTCAGGTTCATCTGGCTCATCAGGCACATCTGGTACATCAGGTACTTCTGGCTCAAGCGGTTCTAGCGGAACAAGCGGTAGTTCAGGTACATCGGGTACTAGTGGCACATCAGGTTCAAGTGGTTCATCTGGAACTTCAGGTTCTAGTGGAACATCGGGTACATCAGGTACTTCAGGTTCATCAGGAAGCTCAGGAACATCTGGTACTAGCGGTTCTTCAGGTTCAAGCGGAACAAGTGGTTCTTCAGGTACAAGTGGTTCATCAGGAACTTCTGGAACTTCAGGTAGCTCAGGTTCTTCGGGAACATCAGGAACAAGCGGTTCATCTGGAACAAGCGGTACTTCAGGTTCTTCAGGTTCATCTGGAACATCAGGCTCTAGTGGTACTTCAGGAACTAGTGGTTCAAGTGGCTCTTCAGGCACTTCAGGCACTTCAGGTTCATCGGGTAGCTCAGGAACATCAGGTTCATCAGGAACTAGCGGTTCATCGGGTACATCTGGTACTTCTGGTTCATCGGGTTCTTCAGGAACTTCAGGTACATCAGGTAGCTCAGGTACATCAGGCACATCGGGTACTTCAGGAAGCTCAGGTTCATCAGGAACTAGCGGAACTAGCGGTACTTCAGGTTCATCGGGTTCTTCAGGCACATCTGGTAGCTCAGGAACATCGGGTACAAGTGGTTCAAGCGGAACTAGTGGCTCTTCAGGTTCATCAGGAACCTCAGGAACAAGTGGCTCATCAGGTACATCAGGTACATCGGGTAGCTCAGGTACTTCTGGAACTTCTGGTTCATCAGGAAGCTCAGGCACATCAGGCACTTCAGGTTCAAGTGGCTCATCAGGTACATCAGGTACATCTGGTAGCTCTGGAACTTCAGGTACATCAGGCTCATCAGGTTCATCTGGAACTTCAGGCACATCCGGAACATCGGGTAGCAGCGGTTCTAGTGGAACTAGTGGTAGTTCAGGTACTTCAGGTACTAGCGGTTCTTCAGGAACAAGCGGTACTTCAGGTTCATCTGGCTCATCAGGAACTAGCGGAACATCAGGTTCAAGCGGTTCGTCAGGAACATCTGGTTCTTCTGGAACATCAGGTTCAAGTGGAACTAGTGGCACATCAGGTTCATCAGGTAGCTCAGGCACTTCAGGCTCATCAGGCACCTCAGGTTCATCAGGAACAAGTGGTACATCTGGTAGCTCAGGTAGCTCAGGAACATCGGGTACAAGTGGTTCAAGTGGAACTAGCGGTACTTCGGGTTCATCAGGTTCATCTGGAACATCAGGCTCTTCAGGCACATCAGGAACTAGTGGAACTTCAGGTTCTAGTGGTTCTTCAGGCACATCAGGTTCATCAGGAACATCTGGCTCTTCAGGTTCTTCTGGTTCTTCAGGAACTAGCGGTTCATCAGGTACTTCAGGTACATCAGGTTCTAGCGGAACTAGCGGTACTTCAGGTAGTTCTGGTTCTTCTGGAACATCAGGCTCATCGGGCACATCGGGTACTTCAGGTTCTTCAGGAACAAGCGGTTCTTCAGGTAGCTCTGGAACTTCAGGCTCAAGTGGAACATCAGGTTCTAGCGGCACTTCAGGTACATCAGGTTCATCTGGTTCTTCAGGAACTTCAGGCTCATCGGGTACATCAGGTACTTCAGGTAGCTCAGGAAGCTCAGGAACATCAGGTTCAAGCGGAACTAGCGGTTCTTCTGGAACAAGTGGTACATCTGGTAGCTCAGGTAGCTCAGGAACATCGGGTACTAGCGGTTCTTCAGGAACAAGCGGTACTTCAGGTTCATCGGGTTCTTCAGGCACATCTGGTTCATCTGGAACTTCAGGCACATCAGGCTCATCAGGCTCATCTGGAACTAGTGGTTCAAGCGGTACATCAGGTACTTCAGGCTCTAGTGGTTCTTCTGGAACATCAGGTACTAGTGGCTCAAGTGGTTCATCAGGAACAAGTGGAACTAGCGGTTCAAGCGGTTCATCTGGAACTTCTGGTTCATCAGGTACATCAGGTACATCGGGTAGTTCAGGAAGCTCAGGAAGCTCAGGTACATCTGGTACTTCAGGAACTTCAGGCTCAAGTGGCTCATCCGGAACTTCAGGTTCTTCAGGTTCTTCAGGAACAAGCGGTTCTTCAGGTTCTTCAGGTTCATCAGGAACTAGCGGAACTTCAGGTTCAAGCGGTTCTTCAGGTACATCAGGTTCATCAGGAACTAGCGGAACTTCAGGTTCAAGCGGTTCTTCAGGAACAAGCGGTTCTTCAGGAACTTCAGGCTCAAGTGGTTCGTCTGGAACATCAGGTTCATCTGGTTCTTCAGGAACATCAGGCACATCGGGTAGCAGCGGTTCTTCTGGAACATCTGGTTCATCAGGTACAAGTGGTACCTCAGGTAGCTCAGGTAGCTCAGGAACATCAGGTTCAAGCGGAACTAGCGGAACTTCAGGTTCTTCAGGAACATCAGGTTCAAGCGGTTCATCAGGTACTTCAGGCACATCGGGTAGCAGCGGTTCTTCAGGAACATCAGGCTCTAGTGGCTCATCAGGAACTTCAGGTTCTTCTGGAACATCAGGTTCAAGTGGAACTTCAGGTTCATCGGGTACTAGTGGTTCATCAGGTTCTAGTGGAACTTCTGGTTCAAGCGGTTCATCTGGAACATCGGGCACTTCAGGCTCATCTGGTTCTTCAGGAACTAGTGGCTCATCTGGAACATCTGGCTCTTCAGGTTCATCAGGAACTTCAGGAAGCTCAGGTTCAAGTGGAACATCAGGTTCAAGTGGTACTTCAGGTTCATCAGGTACATCGGGTAGTTCAGGAAGCTCTGGAACAAGCGGTTCTAGTGGTTCTTCCGGAACAAGTGGCTCATCTGGTACTTCGGGTTCATCGGGTACATCAGGTACTTCAGGAACTAGCGGAAGCTCAGGTTCATCAGGAACATCGGGTAGCAGTGGTTCATCTGGAACATCAGGTTCAAGTGGAACAAGCGGTTCAAGTGGTTCATCAGGAACTAGTGGAACTAGTGGTTCTTCAGGAACATCAGGTAGTTCAGGCTCATCGGGTACTTCAGGTAGCAGTGGCTCATCTGGAACATCCGGCTCATCAGGCACATCAGGATCATCTGGAACTTCAGGTTCTAGCGGATCTAGCGGTACAAGTGGATCATCAGGTTCATCAGGAACAAGTGGTTCATCGGGTACATCAGGAAGTTCAGGAACATCGGGTAGCAGCGGTTCATCAGGAACTAGCGGAAGCTCAGGTTCATCAGGAACATCCGGCTCTTCAGGTACTTCAGGATCATCTGGAACTTCAGGTTCTAGCGGATCTTCAGGAACATCAGGTTCATCAGGCTCATCGGGTACTTCAGGTTCTTCTGGAACATCGGGTAGCTCAGGAACAAGTGGTTCATCGGGTACATCAGGTTCATCAGGATCTTCAGGAACTAGCGGTTCTTCAGGATCTAGTGGAACATCAGGTTCAAGTGGAACTTCAGGTTCTTCAGGAACATCTGGCTCAAGTGGTTCAAGCGGTACAAGCGGATCTTCAGGTTCATCAGGAACCTCAGGTTCAAGCGGAAGCAGCGGAACTTCTGGAACATCTGGCTCATCTGGAACATCAGGTTCTAGCGGAACTTCTGGCTCAAGTGGTTCATCTGGAACTTCAGGATCATCAGGTACAAGCGGTTCATCAGGATCAAGCGGCACTTCAGGATCTTCAGGATCATCAGGCACATCGGGTAGCTCTGGAACTAGCGGTTCTAGCGGAACATCAGGTTCTTCTGGTACAAGCGGTTCATCAGGCTCATCTGGAACATCAGGTAGCAGTGGTTCTTCAGGAACAAGCGGCTCATCAGGTACTTCAGGTTCAAGCGGAACAAGCGGTTCAAGCGGATCTAGTGGAACATCAGGTAGCAGCGGTTCATCAGGAACTTCAGGCACATCAGGCTCAAGTGGCTCATCTGGAACATCGGGTAGCTCAGGAACTTCAGGTTCTTCAGGTACTAGCGGTTCTTCAGGAACATCAGGTAGTAGTGGTTCATCGGGTACTTCAGGTAGTTCAGGTTCATCAGGAACATCGGGTTCAAGTGGTACTTCAGGTAGCTCAGGAACATCGGGTTCAAGTGGTTCATCTGGCACTTCAGGTTCTTCAGGATCATCTGGAACATCGGGTAGCTCTGGAACATCAGGTTCATCTGGTTCTTCAGGTACTTCAGGTAGCAGCGGTTCATCAGGAACAAGCGGTAGCTCAGGTACTTCAGGCTCATCTGGTACATCGGGTTCATCAGGTACTTCAGGTTCATCAGGTTCAAGCGGAACTAGCGGTTCTAGCGGATCATCTGGAACATCGGGTACATCAGGCTCATCAGGTACTTCAGGTTCTTCAGGTTCATCAGGAACTTCAGGATCAAGTGGTAGCTCAGGCACATCAGGTTCATCAGGAACTAGTGGTTCTTCAGGAACATCTGGCTCAAGTGGTTCTTCAGGAACATCGGGTAGCTCAGGTTCATCTGGAACTTCAGGTTCAAGCGGAACTTCAGGATCATCAGGCACATCGGGTAGCTCAGGAACTTCAGGTTCTAGCGGCTCGTCAGGTACTTCAGGCTCATCGGGTTCAAGTGGAACATCGGGTAGCTCAGGTACATCAGGTTCATCAGGAACAAGCGGTTCTAGCGGTTCATCTGGTACTTCAGGATCTTCAGGATCGTCTGGAACATCAGGTACAAGCGGAACTAGCGGTTCAAGTGGTAGCTCTGGAACATCAGGTTCTAGTGGCTCATCAGGAACATCAGGATCATCTGGTACAAGCGGTTCTTCAGGAACATCGGGTAGCAGTGGTTCATCGGGTACTTCAGGTAGCTCTGGAAGCTCTGGAACTTCAGGTTCTTCAGGAACATCAGGTTCATCGGGTACTTCAGGCTCATCTGGTACATCAGGAAGCTCTGGTAGCTCAGGTACTTCAGGTTCATCTGGATCTAGTGGAACATCAGGTTCTTCAGGAACTTCAGGTTCAAGTGGTACTTCAGGAAGCTCAGGCTCAAGTGGAACATCGGGTAGTTCTGGTTCAAGCGGAACTAGCGGTTCTTCAGGCACTTCAGGCTCATCAGGCTCATCAGGAACATCGGGTAGCAGTGGTTCATCTGGAACAAGTGGTTCAAGCGGAACTTCAGGCTCATCGGGTTCATCAGGCACTTCAGGCTCAAGCGGTTCATCTGGAACATCAGGTAGCTCTGGAACTAGCGGTTCTAGTGGAACTTCAGGTTCTTCTGGTACTAGCGGTTCAAGTGGTTCATCAGGAACATCGGGTAGCAGCGGTTCATCAGGAACTTCAGGCTCATCAGGTACTTCTGGTTCATCAGGCACCTCAGGTAGTTCAGGTAGCTCAGGTACTAGCGGTTCAAGCGGTTCATCTGGAACTTCAGGTTCAAGCGGTACTTCAGGTTCTTCAGGAACATCGGGTTCATCTGGAACATCGGGTAGCAGCGGCTCATCTGGTACTTCAGGATCTTCAGGATCATCTGGAACATCTGGTTCTTCAGGAACTAGTGGTTCATCGGGTACTAGTGGTTCATCAGGATCATCAGGCACATCGGGTAGCAGTGGTTCATCTGGAACATCAGGCTCTTCAGGAACATCAGGTAGCAGCGGTTCTTCAGGAACATCAGGATCATCTGGTACAAGCGGTTCTTCAGGAACTTCAGGTTCAAGTGGTTCATCGGGTAGTTCTGGTTCTTCAGGAACATCAGGTTCTAGCGGAACTAGTGGCTCATCAGGAACTAGCGGTTCTTCAGGCTCATCTGGAACATCAGGTTCTAGCGGTTCTTCAGGAACATCTGGTTCAAGTGGTACTTCAGGCTCATCAGGTTCATCAGGAACAAGCGGCTCAAGCGGTTCATCTGGAACATCTGGTAGCTCAGGTACTAGCGGTTCTTCAGGAACTAGCGGCTCAAGTGGTTCATCTGGAACATCTGGTAGCAGCGGTTCATCAGGAACTTCAGGCTCATCAGGTACATCAGGTTCTTCAGGAACATCGGGTTCAAGTGGAACATCAGGCTCTAGCGGTTCATCAGGAACAAGTGGAAGCTCTGGTTCTAGCGGAACAAGTGGCTCTTCAGGAACATCAGGTTCATCGGGTACTAGCGGTTCATCAGGTTCTTCAGGAACATCTGGCTCATCGGGTTCATCAGGAACATCGGGTAGTAGCGGTTCAAGCGGAACTAGTGGTTCATCTGGTACTTCAGGTTCATCAGGCACATCAGGATCATCTGGAACTTCAGGTTCTAGTGGTTCTTCAGGAACATCAGGTTCTTCAGGTACAAGTGGTTCAAGCGGATCAAGCGGAACTTCAGGTAGCAGCGGTTCATCTGGAACATCAGGTTCTAGTGGAACATCGGGTAGCTCAGGAACCTCGGGTTCCTCAGGTTCTAGCGGAACTTCAGGTTCAAGCGGTTCTAGCGGAACTTCAGGTTCTAGTGGAACTAGCGGCTCAAGTGGATCTAGTGGAACATCAGGTTCTTCAGGCTCATCAGGTACATCGGGTAGCTCAGGTACTAGTGGTTCATCAGGATCATCAGGTACATCGGGTAGCAGTGGTTCATCTGGAACATCAGGTAGCTCTGGAACTAGCGGTTCATCAGGTACTAGCGGTTCATCAGGTACTAGTGGTTCTAGTGGCTCATCAGGTAGCAGCGGTTCTAGCGGAACTTCAGGTTCTAGCGGAACTAGTGGCTCATCTGGAACATCAGGTTCTTCAGGATCATCAGGTACATCAGGTTCAAGCGGATCTTCAGGCACATCGGGTAGCTCAGGAACTAGCGGTTCATCAGGAACAAGCGGTAGTTCAGGTACATCGGGTTCAAGCGGTTCATCAGGTACTTCAGGATCTTCAGGATCAAGCGGAACATCAGGTAGTTCAGGCAGCTCAGGTACAAGTGGTTCTTCAGGATCCTCTGGAACATCGGGTAGCTCAGGAACTTCAGGCTCTAGCGGAACTTCAGGTTCTTCAGGAACATCTGGCTCATCAGGTTCGTCAGGAACATCGGGTAGCAGCGGTTCTAGTGGAACATCAGGTTCTAGCGGAACTTCAGGTTCATCAGGCACATCAGGAAGCTCAGGCTCATCGGGTACAAGCGGCTCAAGTGGTTCATCAGGAACATCAGGCAGCTCAGGTACTTCAGGTTCAAGTGGAACTTCAGGTTCTTCAGGAACATCGGGTAGCTCTGGCTCATCAGGCACATCAGGTTCATCTGGATCATCTGGAACATCAGGTAGCTCAGGAACAAGCGGTTCATCAGGAACATCGGGTTCTAGCGGTTCATCAGGTTCAAGCGGATCAAGCGGAACATCAGGCTCATCAGGTACATCAGGTTCTTCAGGAACATCTGGCTCATCGGGTTCATCAGGAACATCGGGTAGCAGCGGTTCAAGTGGAACTAGCGGTTCATCTGGAACATCTGGCTCAAGCGGTTCTTCAGGAACAAGCGGTAGTTCAGGTTCTAGTGGAACATCAGGCTCTTCAGGCACATCAGGTTCTTCAGGAACTTCTGGTTCAAGTGGTACAAGTGGTTCATCAGGATCATCTGGAACATCGGGTAGCAGTGGCTCTTCAGGAACTTCAGGCTCTAGCGGAACATCAGGTTCTAGTGGTACAAGCGGTTCATCAGGTTCTTCAGGAACATCTGGTTCAAGCGGTTCATCTGGAACGTCAGGTTCATCAGGCACATCAGGATCATCTGGTTCTTCAGGAACTAGCGGCTCATCAGGTTCAAGCGGAACTTCAGGTTCTTCAGGAACTTCTGGCTCAAGTGGTACAAGTGGTTCTTCAGGATCATCTGGAACATCGGGTAGCTCAGGTTCATCAGGTACATCTGGTAGTTCTGGAACATCAGGTTCATCAGGAACTAGCGGTTCATCTGGAACATCAGGCTCTAGCGGTTCATCTGGAACATCAGGCTCTAGCGGTTCATCAGGAACAAGTGGAAGCTCAGGTTCAAGCGGAACAAGCGGTTCTTCAGGTACTTCAGGTTCATCGGGTACTAGCGGTTCATCGGGTTCATCAGGAACATCGGGTAGCAGCGGTTCTAGTGGAACTTCAGGTTCTTCAGGAACAAGTGGTTCTTCAGGAACATCAGGTTCATCTGGTTCATCAGGAACTAGTGGCTCATCAGGATCATCAGGCACATCTGGTAGCTCAGGTACTAGCGGTTCTTCAGGAACAAGTGGTAGTTCTGGAACATCGGGTAGTAGTGGTTCATCAGGTACTTCAGGTAGCAGCGGTTCTAGCGGAACTTCAGGTTCAAGCGGAACAAGCGGTTCTTCAGGTACTTCAGGTTCAAGTGGTTCAAGCGGAACAAGCGGTTCAAGCGGATCATCAGGAACATCGGGTTCAAGCGGAACTTCAGGATCTTCAGGATCTAGCGGAACTTCAGGTTCAAGCGGATCTAGTGGAACATCGGGTAGCTCAGGAACTTCAGGTTCTTCAGGCTCAAGCGGTACTTCAGGCTCATCGGGTTCAAGTGGAACATCAGGTAGCTCAGGTACTAGCGGTTCATCAGGTACTTCAGGAAGCTCAGGCTCATCTGGAACATCGGGTAGCAGCGGTTCATCAGGAACTTCAGGTTCATCAGGAACAAGTGGTAGCTCTGGAACATCTGGTTCTTCAGGATCATCAGGTACATCAGGTTCATCGGGTTCATCAGGAACATCGGGTAGCTCAGGTACTAGTGGTTCTTCAGGAACGAGCGGTAGTTCAGGCACATCAGGCTCATCAGGCTCATCTGGAACAAGTGGTTCAAGTGGTTCTTCTGGAACATCAGGTTCATCAGGAACATCGGGTAGCTCAGGTACTTCAGGAAGCTCAGGATCGTCTGGAACATCGGGTAGTTCTGGTTCAAGCGGAACTAGCGGTTCTAGTGGAACCTCAGGCTCTTCAGGAACAAGCGGCTCAAGCGGTTCATCTGGAACATCAGGTTCAAGCGGATCTAGTGGAACATCAGGTAGCTCAGGAACTTCAGGCTCAAGCGGTACTTCAGGATCTTCAGGATCATCAGGCACATCAGGTAGTTCAGGTAGCTCAGGTACAAGTGGTTCTTCAGGATCATCAGGTACATCGGGTAGCTCAGGTACTAGTGGTTCTTCAGGAACATCTGGTTCAAGTGGTACTAGTGGTTCAAGCGGATCATCAGGAACATCAGGATCAAGCGGTTCATCAGGAACATCGGGTAGCTCTGGAACTAGCGGTTCATCTGGCACTTCAGGATCTTCAGGATCAAGTGGAACATCGGGTAGTAGTGGTTCATCTGGAACATCTGGATCTAGCGGAACTTCAGGTTCAAGCGGAACAAGCGGTAGCTCAGGTAGCTCAGGAACAAGCGGTTCTTCAGGATCATCAGGCACATCAGGTAGCTCTGGAACTTCAGGTTCTTCAGGAACTAGCGGTAGCTCAGGTACTTCAGGATCATCAGGTTCTTCAGGAACAAGTGGTTCAAGCGGATCTAGTGGAACATCAGGTTCATCTGGAACAAGCGGCTCATCTGGAACGTCAGGTTCAAGCGGATCTAGTGGAACATCAGGTAGCAGTGGCTCTTCAGGAACATCTGGTTCATCTGGAACATCAGGTAGCTCAGGAACTTCAGGTTCTTCTGGAACATCAGGATCAAGCGGTTCATCAGGTACATCGGGTAGTTCAGGTTCAAGCGGAACATCGGGTAGCTCTGGAACATCTGGTTCATCTGGTACTTCAGGTTCATCAGGTTCATCTGGAACATCAGGTTCTAGCGGATCTAGTGGAACTAGTGGCTCAAATGGAACATCAGGTTCTAGCGGATCTAGTGGAAGTTCAGGATCATCAGGATCTAGTGGTTCATCTGGAACATCAGGTTCAAGCGGATCTTCAGGAACATCAGGTTCAAGTGGTTCATCCGGAACTAGTGGAACATCAGGAGCAGCTACAATCAATAATAATGTAGACAATTATGTTATTACAGCTACTGGAACTGCTGGATTAATTAACGGTGAAGCTAACCTACAATTTGATGGTACAACTCTCGAAATATTCGGCGGTGGAGGTATTGATACTCACGGTGGTGCTATTGCTACAAATAATGGAGCTATAACAACTAGTGGAGGTAATATAACTACTAGTGGAGGTAATATTAACGTAGGAGGAGGTAATATTGATGGTACAGCAGGTTCAACCCTTACCATGGATACAATCAATGGTACGACTAAGAACTTCGATATCGAACACCCAACGTTAAAGAATCCTCATCGCTTAAGATACTCAGTACTTGAAGGTCCAGAAAACGGAGTTTACTTCAGAGGAAGATTAACTAATAATAATATTATAACCTTACCTTACTATTGGGTTGACTTAGTACACGAAAATTCGATAACAGTAGTATTAACTCCTGTTGGATATCCACAAAGTCTATACGTTATAAACGCAAATAACGTAGAAGTAACCGTTGGAATCGAAGAAGGAACAATCGATTGTTACTACGTAGTGTACGGTGAACGTAAAGACGTAGCTAAGTTAATAACAGAATACACAAAATAAAGAAATATTTTTAAATAAAGATAAATGGCCAAAAATGTTCAAATAATACCAGCTTCAGGAAGTATAAACTTTCAAGACGGTGCTAATTCTATTATCCTCCAACAAAACGCTTCTAAAACTAATTTAGAAGTAGTAGCAAACGGAGGCCAACCTGTAAATCTACAAGGTATCCAGGGTACTCAGGGCACAACAGGTGCTCAGGGTACCCAGGGTATTACTGGTGCTCAGGGTATCCAAGGTCGTCAGGGTATTACCGGCGCTCAGGGTATTCAGGGTATTCAGGGTACTATAGGAGTTTCAGGAACTTCAGGTAGTTCAGGTACTAGTGGTTCTAGTGGAACAAGCGGTTCTTCTGGTTCAAGTGGAACCAGCGGTTCAAGCGGTAGTTCAGGAACTTCAGGTTCAAGCGGAACAAGTGGTTCTTCAGGAACTTCTGGTTCTTCTGGTTCAAGTGGTACTTCTGGAAGTTCAGGATCATCTGGTACTAGTGGTTCTTCAGGAACCAGCGGTTCTTCTGGAACCTCAGGTTCTAGTGGTTCAAGTGGTACATCAGGTTCTTCGGGTTCAAGCGGAACTAGTGGAAGCTCAGGAACATCTGGCTCATCAGGCACTTCAGGCTCATCAGGCACATCAGGAAGTTCAGGTTCATCCGGAACTTCAGGTAGCTCAGGTTCATCTGG
>Ga0208644_1003105_pt1 | contig 13004 bp, 12 predicted proteins | sample VirMetDEL_Nov_18_FD_184517 | JGI IMG/M metagenome (GOLD analysis project Ga0208644, IMG submission 184517) | Aqueous microbial communities from the Delaware River and Bay under freshwater to marine salinity gradient to study organic matter... | ecosystem: Environmental > Aquatic > Marine >... | reverse complement strand
GAAGTATTTACCAAACGAGTTAAGCAATGGCTATTATCTACGTGGACGGGGATTCGCCAATCTCTGAGCAGTTTGCTAAAGAAGCTGCGGAGGCGTTGTTTGATGCTTATCCAAATCATTCGTGGTGGGTAGAATGCCGTGGTGGTATTATGATCATAAAGCATTTCATGTTGTCGGGGCTCCGGGGAGTGATTGGGATGGTCAGACATATGTCAGCGATGGAACACGATGCGAAGAAACGCAAGAAGGATATCATTATGTCTGCCGGGGAACTGTTAGAACGAGCGCACATGCGCCGGGGCGCGTACACGGGGGATATGCCTACGATTATGGAGCTTGAAACTGAACAACAGGTCAAGCGGTTTATCGCCCCGCAGCATGTGAAGGTAATTCACTGATGGCTGCTAACGAAGCATTTTTGGAATTAGCAAAAGAAGCCTACGAGCAGTCTACGAGTTATTTTGAGTCGAACTATCGTAAGCAATTCGAAGATGGGCTGCGTATGTTTCAATCGCGGCACCCCCAGGATTCAAAATATCTTAGCGGAAACTACAAGCATCGTTCAAAACTTTTCCGTCCTAAGACTAGAAGTATGATTCGTAAGGCAGAATCTTCGGCTGCCATTGCGTTCTTTAGTTCGCCAGATTTTGTACAGGTTGACCCTGTCAACACCACAGATCAAATTCAGGCAGAAAGCTCCCAAATTATGAAGGGGCTTCTGCAAGAGCGACTTACGAAAGATGTAACGTGGTTTCTAAACGTCATGGGTGGTCTGCAAGACGCTATGAACGTTGGCCTCGTTGCATCATTGCAGTATTGGGACTATGAGTCTGAAGTAGTCGAAGCGCCCATGGAGGCGCAGATGCCAGACGGCACACCGGTCACAGTAATGGGTGAGCAGGAGAGCGTACTCCGCGATGAACCTTGCTGTGAGCTTCTACCTATTGAGAATATTAAGTTCTCCCCCGCAGCGAAATGGTATAACGTCGCAGAAACATCGCCATATCTTATCATTGAAATGCCGATGTATGTAAATGACGTTGAAGCACGGATGGAAAGTGGTGGGGAGTATCAGTGGATACAGCATGATCGAGAAACTATTCTCGAAGCCAAAGTTTCAGAGGAAAATACGCTGCGCGGGTCGCGTAATGATGATAAGGAAAGTGCTGAGCAGGTAACTTCTGAAACCAATAACTTTGACGTAGTTCAGGTACATCTTAACTTTATTCGCGTAGGTAACAAAGATTTTTGTTTCTACACCTTGAAAGACATGCACATGCTTTCAAATCCGGTAGAGACAAAGCAAATGTTCAAGCACTGTGACCAATTCCGGCAGCGTCCGGTTGTGATTGGCTTTTGTGTGATTGAAACGCACAAGGCTATTCCGCAGAGTCCCGCACTGCTTGGAAAAGACCTCCAAACGGAGGCGAACGTGGTCGCCAACACACGTTTGGACAACGTTCTGTATGTCCTCAATAAGAGATGGGTTGTGAAGAGGGGCTCCCAGATTGATACTGAGGCCATTGTGAGGAACGTACCGGGCGGCGTTGTGATGGCAAACAACGTAGATTCTGACCTACGAGAGATTAATTGGGCAGATGTAACGAGCTCTGCCTATGCTGAGCAAGATCGTATCAACGTTGATTACGATGAATTGCTCGGTAATTTCGCCCAATCTTCAGTAATGACTAACCGTAAACTCAACGAGACGGTTGGCGGAATGCGCATGATGGCGCAGGGGGCGAATGCAGTCACTGAATACACTCTGCGCGTCTTTACAGAAACCTGGCTTCAGCCTGTGCTCCGGCAACTTATGAAAATGGAGCAATATTACGAGAGTGATGAGCGAATTTTGGCGATTGCTGGACAAAAATCGCAGATGTTTATACGCCGAGGTCTGCCTAATGTTCCCCCATACATGCTTGAGCAGGAACTTACGCTTACCGTGAGCGTGGGCATGGGTGCAACTGACCCAGATACTCGTTTTCAGCGGTTTATGCAGGCGACTGGGGCGTATACTCAACTTGCCCAGAACGCCCCGCCTGATCTTAACCTCTCTGAGGTTCGTAAAGAGCTTTATGGGCTCGCTGGATTTAAGGATTCTACGCGGTTCTTCGCTAAACCAGATCCAAGGTTCCTGCAAGCCCAGAAGTTGGCGCAGCAAGCGGAAGACATTATTAAGAAAGGTGTTGAAGAAGGTAAGCAGAAACTTAGGGATCGAGAGGCTGCTGCTGATAGTAAGGAACATACTCTCGACGCTAAGCAGTTTGAAATCGAAGTCCGAGGACGTCTCCAAGATCTAGAAGAGCAGATTGGCGGGGCTATCCACAAGGCAGAGGTACGTGACATCAAACGTGATACAGCTGCCCAAGCTAAGGAGAAAGCTGCATGAACGATGATGTTGCAGAACTGTTGCAGAGCTTAGACTTAGAAACCAGAGGGTTATTTTCTGAGACGCTCCTCGGAGAAGATGCTGTTGAATTCGTGCGTGGCGATGTTGGCCGAGCAATGGTCGGTATTGCCAAGCAGGAATGGATGGAAGCTCTTCTCGAACTTGAAACTGTTCCGTGGTGGCGGCGACGCCGCATTCGCACGTTACAGAGTAAGGCGTGGAGGGCTCGGTCCTTTATCCTTTGGTTGCGGGATCTTGTTGTTCAGGGACGACAGGCCGCAGCTGCCCTTGATGAACAAGATAGGAGAGCATCATGAGTGACGAAAAAGATCCCAAACTTAGCGGCGAAGATGCTGCGGCAGCTGAAGCTGATGATAATCAGGATTTTCAGCCAACTGCACAGAATGAAACACGCTCCCGTATGCTGGAGTCTATTGCAGAAAAGGTAGACGTTGCATACGAAGAATCAAATCGACAAGCAGCGGAGATGGATTATGAAGATGAAGATGGCAAAATTACTCAGCGGGGACAGCCTGCCGCAAAATCGGAAGATGCCGAATCAGCTTCAAGAGAGCCGTCTAGCGAATCAGACGAAGAAGGTGGCGAAGCTCCTACAACCCCAGAACGTACCGGGGGCGAAGAACCGCGGGTAGAATACCGTCTACCGCAAGATGGTGATGAACAACCACAACCGACTACAATTGAGGGATTTGACCCAGAAGCAGAATATGAACTTATTGTAGACGGTCAGAAAAGAAAATTCAAGGGTAGCAAGATTCTAGATGCTGGTACTCGCGCTTTACAGAAGCACGATACCGCAGATATGCGTCTTGACATTGCTACCCGGCTGATGAATGAAGCAGAACGTAGAGCTCGGGCTGCTGCACCCCAGGACGAACAACCACGGGACCGGCAACCGGAGTCTAAAGAACCTTCGAGCAATACTGATGAAGATGCTAGGCTTGCGGGTCTAGCAGAAAAGATTCAGTATGGCACGAGGGAAGAAGCGGCTGCTGCTTTGAAAGAACTTCATAGCACTGGCCGAGCAGTAAACCCTGAACAAGTGCTGCATTTCGTATCCAGCCAAATTGGACCGATGATTCAGCGCCAGATGGATTTCAGGGCGGCAGCAGATTGGGTGCAGGACGAGTACAAGGATCTCTTAGGGAACAAAATGACTCGACAGCTATTCTTTATGGAAGAGAACCGGCGACGGGCTCCTAAAGAACGCGGTGGGGAAGGTGACCGGAGAACCTACAGAGAGCTTTACAAGTCTATTGGGGACGACATCAGGAAGCAACTTGGTCTGCCCACCCCGGTGAAGCAAGCAAAGGCTACTCTACAAGAGCGCCAAGACAGCAAGCGAACCGGGCCACGAGTAGCAACTCCAACTGCTACGGGTAGAATTGAGTCAGCTCCTCAGAAAGAGGAGACCCACGAAGATGTCCTTAATGCGATGCGTAAGGCAAGACGACAACCAATTCATAGTTGAAAGGACCTAGAGTGGCACAGCTATTTTCTGTGAACAGTCTTGGCGGGTTTCTTTCGGCAAAGAATCTGTCTAAGGAACTGCGTCAGGCGCTTCAGCCTATGTCGCGGTTTCGGCAATTCTGCGACGTAAAAGATGCCGCTGGGAAAAACAAGGGCAACACGTTCACGTGGGACGTGGTGTCGGATGTGGCGACGGCAGGTGGAACTCTGGTGGAAACCAACACCATGCCGGAAACCCAATTCACGATCACGCAAGCCACGCTGACGATTACGGAATATGGCAACAGCGTTCCGTATTCGGGCAAGCTGGAAGCGTTGTCGGAAATTGGAGTTCGTACTCCGGTCACCAAGGCGCTTCGTAATGATGCGAAGAAAGTGTTTGATCGGGCTGCCTACGCGCAGTTTTATCTTACCAAACTTCGTGTTGTTGGTGGTGCTTCTGGAGCCATTAGCTCCACGTCTGACGGTACTGCTACTGCGACGAACTCTATCGCGCTTGGTAGTGGTCACATCAAGACCATTGTTGATTTCATGAAGGAGCGTAACATCGATCCTTACGTGAATGATGACTATATGGCGATTGCGTGGCCGACCACCTATCGTACCCTGAAGAATAACATTGAGAGCCTGAAGCAGTATACTGAGACAGGGCTCAACATGATCTTCAATGGGGAGATTGGGCGCTATGAGTCTGTTCGCTTTGTTGAGCAGACCAACGTGGCGAAAGGCTACGGCAACACGACTGGTGCTTCGGGAACGGCTTGGCCGAACAGCGCACTCTCTGATTGGTGCTTCTTCTTTGGTGAGGACACTGTGGCTGAGGGTGTTGCTATTCCTGAAGAAATTCGGGCTAAAATCCCTGGCGACTACGGTCGTTCTAAAGGCGTGGCGTGGTACTATCTCGGTGGTTTCGGGATCGTGCATACTACGGCCTCAGAAAGCCGTATCGTTATGTGGGACACAGCTTCGTAATGTATAACGCGGGTCGTCTCCGCGCTGGTTTTGCTGTAACGTCTGGGAGCGGCCCCAGACGTAAAGCGAGGGCCTTCCTCCTCACATTATACGAGTGCCGTAGCAGGAGGCGCTACGGTAGGGAGAAGTAAATGGCTAGTGGACGGTATGACCATCCGGAGAACGTAATTACGCGGGACCAGCAGTATGATAAGGTCCCCATTACTGCCTCCACCCTTGCTGTGGCGAAGTTTCATGCTCGTGCCCTGATGTACGTGACGAATGTCATTGTTGGTATTCGTAGCGTTGCGTCGCTGGCGGCTCTGGGCATGGTTACTCACCACCACAGCTCCATCAGTGCTGCTGGATCCGTAGTTTCGGGGGCGACCCTGACCTGGGTTTCGGCAACCTCGGTGGGCTCTTATCACACGATGGCTCTGAACCGTACGATGAATGCTGGCGAAGCTCTTTCGCTGCTGTTCAACGACGCGAAGGGTAAAGTGTTCGTGGAGTACCAGTACCAACTGCTTCCGACTGTTTCGTAAGCAGAACCAACCAACCCGGGGGCTTCGGCCCCCGCTTATATGCGCGCTCACGTCGAAATTGAAAATACCGATCCAAAAATCCATGAAAATTGGATGAAGAAACACGGATTCGTTGAGGGGGTCGACGGTAAGTTTGATATTAGTCAGCACAAAGGTAAGGATCCAGAGGCGGCTGATGTTCTCTTCGCGCAAATTGCAGAAAATGCGAAACGCGCGATTTTACCCCTAACCAACGATGTTTATGATGACCGAACCTTCGTGATGGTATGCGGAGGGCCTTCTGTCGAGAATTATTTAGAGGAGATTCGAGAGAAGGTAAACAATCGCGATGAGTACTTAGTGGTTTGCTCTAATATGACAGCAGACTATCTAATGTCTCATAAAATTATTCCGCATGTTCACTTCATTATTGATCCAAAGAAGGGTAAGGCGAAAGACGTTGCAAACGCCAACCCCACTATTCAGTACTGGATTAACCTTGCCTGTCACCCCGCAGTCTTTGAAGTTCTAGAGCAAAAACACATCACGCCTTATGTTTTCCTGGCTGAATTTGAAGGGGAAGGAAAGGGAATGAAGACGGCGGTTGAAAATCTTCGCCCTGAAACTGGTGGTATCATGGGGTTGCAGGGAGGGACAATGGCCGGACTGAGGGCTCTTACATTGGCTGATGCCTTAGGGTTTCGGCGGGTTGAGATGTATGGGTTTGATGCTACGGCTAACATCAAGGATGGTAAGGCTCAGTTATACGCCTATCCTAAGAAACGCGGCGAAGCAATTATTGAGGTTGAGTGTGATAAGTGTGGTGAAAAGTTTCCCACAACTCTTGTTCTTCAAAACCAAGTTAATGAATTTCTATTCTGGCGCAAGGCTTTAGAATGGATTGACATTAAAATCATTGGTGGAGGCCTCATTAGTCATTATGTAGACCACATTCCTTCGCCGGAGTGGGCTGAATATCGGTGGACGGAAGAGTATAAGCAGATGCAGTTAGAGCTGCATAAGAATGAAAAGTATGGAAATACAGGCAAACAGTATGCTCAAATTTTCTTTCAAGCAATTTCGCAGCTTGCTAAGAAGCATGACGAAGTAACAGTTTTAGACTATGGTGCTGCGAAGGGTCGTACAGTGTCAGCAATTCAGAAGGAATACTGGATTCCCCCGCATGTTTCTTTTTATAACTTTGACCCATTTGTAGAGGAATACGCCGGAAAGCCTCAACCTGCGACGTTTGTAATCTGCACAGATGTAATGGAGCATGTGGAACCTGAGTGTACGATTGCTGTGTTAGACCATATTCAATACTTGACTAAGAATATGGTGTTTTTCAGTATTTCGTTGACTCCGGCCAAAAAGACATTACCGGATGGGCGCAACGCACATATTAATCTACGTGATCCTGAGTTTTGGCTGCGTAAAATTCGGCAACGTTTTATTCTTAGTGAGGCAAGTGTGCGAGGCGGTACGCTTTTTATCGTCGGTCAGGCCATTGGCGCTGTGAGGAGGTCCCGTGGTTTGGGATGTAAATAACGCTATTTCAAACGAATCGCCGAAGTGCCGGTTTGATATTGTTCGGTACACTCGCGGCGTGGGTCTTGATATTGGGTGTGGAATTGAAAAGGTATTTCCACACGCCATTGGAATTGATAGTGACATAGATGTAGAACTTTTTAACAAAAAGTCTAGAGCTGATATCATTGTTAAGGATGGAGCAGATCTACGAATCTTTGCCAGCCAAGAATATGATTGGGTATTCTCCAGTCATCTTCTTGAGCACATTGTAGATTACAAGGCCGCACTTAAAGAATGGTGGCGCTTGGTGAAGCAGGGCGGGTATTTGGTTCTATATCTCCCCCATAAAGACTTTTATCCAAATATTGGGCACGAACATGCTAATCCAGACCATAAGCACGACTTTGTCAACAAAGACATTGTTGATGCTATGCTGGAAGTTGGTAAGGGTGGGTGGGATCTTGTAGTAAATCAGGAAAGAAATGAACGTGATGAATATTCTTTCTTGCAGGTTTACAAGAAAACAAGTAACCATGAATTTAAATTTTCGTGCGAAGCTCCAAAGCCTAAGAAAACTGCTGCGGTCGTGCGATATGGAGCTTATGGGGATGCTATTCAGTGTTCTGGTGTGGTTGCTGAATTAAAGGCACAGGGATACCATGTAACATTCTACTGCACCCCGCGAGCTCTAGAAGTCATTAAAGAAGACCCAAATATTGATGATTTTTACATTCAAGATCGTGATCAGGTACCTAACCATCTTCTACAGTTTTTCTGGGAATGGGAGATGAGGAAGTACGATAAATGGGTAAATCTAACACAAACGACAGAAACACAATTTCTTTTAGATACTGAGCGGCCAGTTATTCACTGGCCCAAAGAACTTCGGCATAAACTCTGTAACCATAATTACGTCCAAGTGACGTATGAATCTGCAGGGTTGAAGTATGATGGAAAACCGAAAATTAAGTTCTACCCTACGCTAAAAGAAAAGAATTGGGCACATGATCAGATTAAGAAGTGGGGGGCAACCCCGCTAGTCGTATTTTCACTCAGTGGTTCCAGCCCACATAAGGTCTGGCCCCACATGGATCAACTTATTGCTCGTATTTTGCTAGAGTTTCCTAAATCTAGAATTGTACTCGTAGGTGCAGAACATGATCAAATTTTAGAAGATCCGTGGCGCAATGAGCATAGGGTAACTTGCTTCGCTGGTGAAATCTCTATTAGAAAAGCTATTACGCTAGCTCAAATGGCGGATTTTGTAGTTGGAACAGAAACGGGGGTTATGAATGCAATCTCTATGGAATCTGTTCCCAAGGCATGTATTCTAAGTCATTCTAGTCATGAGAACCTCACGCGGGATTGGGTTAACACTTTCGCAGTTTTTTCTACAATTACTGACTGCTATCCCTGTCATATTTTGCATCGTAGTTTTGACTATTGCCCTCAAAGTTTTGTTCATGGTACTGCTCAGTGTGCAGAAGATATTCCAGCTGATGCAGTCTGGGCTGCGTTTATCGAGTCTAGAAAGGAAGCGGCATGAATGCTGAAGAACTTCTAAACATGGCCCGTTCGTTATTGATGGACTCGCCCACACGTGAGAGTCAAGGAGAACCTAGTCGTGTAGAGAATATGCAGGCGTGGGGAGCTTACTTTGACGATAAAAATAAAGATAGAGATGCAATTTACAATAGAATTAATAAATTACCGGATCAGGAACGTCTTGACTTTCTAAGGTTTATGGAACAATGGGAAATTCAGGATACACAGAGAAAACGGCGAATGCAAGTGGAAGAATATCAAAAGAATCTTAATAATCGTTTAGTACCTCCTGAGGAACAATGGCGCTGGACTCCACCGGGTCAACAGCAGAAACCTCTTAAGGGAGTACTCACATAATGGCTGATGAACTTAAAGCAATAGAACCAGATCCTTACATTGAAAAGTTAGCTTCTTTTCTTGGTAAGTATAGGGATGTTGCGAATCAAGTTCTTCGTCATACAGAATCCGGATATGGGCTTGGAAACTTATTGGTTGGTGATTCACCAGAACTTGTTGAAAATATGGCGTATGGATCTCCTCCGTGGCGTGGTAAAGGATACGGTACGGTACTTGATCCTCGCCTTATGGATCTTGTTGGTGTTCCGATTCCTGGAGCAGGGGTTGCTCTTGCTATTGGGAAAAATATAGGAAAAGCTGCTGTGAAGAGTGCTACAAGTGCTGGACGTAGGGATTTTCTTAAGAAGGCAGGTGCGGGAGCTGCTCTCGCTGCGCTGCCTGCAAAAGGAGCTATGAGTCTTCTTAAGGACGTCGCCCCCACGCCTAGAGTTGCTGGAGCCGCTGCGGTAAAGGGAACTAAGGATTGGGCTGCTTTACGGGCTGCAATCTTAAAGGACTTGGAAGATAGTTTAGAAGTTGGGTATGATCCTATAATCCACAATCATAGTACCACTAACACACCTAGTGTAGAAAACACTTTAGAAGCTATTAAGTCTTTTGACGAAGGTAACTATAAACTCTATTTAGAAAACAACAAAGATCCACTAAGCCCTCATTTTTCTGATGCAATTACGCGACATGAAACGTATAGCCCAGAAGATTATATGAAGTATGCACAAGAAGAATTTGAAAAAAGAAGTAAAGAAATTGCCGATATTAGAGCTAACCTTGTTTCTGGTACCGATGAGTTTTTAGATGTAATGAAGAAATTTGAAAGCGAGTTTCCAGATGAAGGACCTGAGTTTTATACTAGAATGATGACTAATGATCACTTTGGGTTTGGGCCATATAGTGAGAACACGAAATTCGGTACTGATCCAAGACTAAAGTGGTACAGTAGAAAGGTTCCAGGTGAGACTCCTGATAATTTTATTCAAAATGAACACACTGGACTTTGGCAACATCCAGATGTAGAATCATGGTCAAATGGTTTTTCGTACGCCACGCCAGAAGCAAGGGCATGGCTTGATAAGCAAGATCCATATGATATTCTTAAAATGTGGTGGACTCAGAAGTGGCCGAAGGATGCCCCGATAGACGGATTTGATTTGGAGTATATTGCTAAGTATATGAATAATTTTCCTGAAAACCACCCTAAAGCTGAATTTGTAAATAGTCTTCATAAAACGATAAATTCTATAACGAACAAAGACCCTAGACATATGGGGTGGGAAGTCTACTTAGAAGGGAGTTAATTAAATGGACAATACTCTTAAAATGATGCGTCGTGGGTCGCCCACCTCTGGTGCGATGGGGGCCATTACTGATGAAGAAATGGCTGGAATGGATAATCAATACTTGAGGGCCCTTATTAGAGCAGCAATGGCAGGTGGAACGGGTGGTGCGATGGGGTCTATGACTGAAGGTGAAATGGGTCAATTGCGAGGTATGCAACCTCCCATGCAACCTCCCCAACAACCGCCCCAACAACCTCCAATGCAGTCCCCAGATGATGCGATGTATATGGGGCCACGGTCTGGACCACAGCCGTCTTTAGAACAATATTATCGTATGATGATGCAAAAACACGGAATCAATGGTAGACCTGTACCTGGACCGACTGGGCCACGTAGACCCATGCCCGGTATTATGGGAGGAGTTAGAGGATAATGGCTACGAGCGGCAGCTTTGATTATTCGGTTACGGCAGACGACATCATCACTGCGGCCCTTGAAGATATTAAGGTCGCGCAGGCCGGGGAGGATATTCTTTCTGATAACTATGCTGTCGCGCTGCGTACACTGAATCTTCTTGTAAAGCAATGGAGTGCAATGTCTGACTTTGCTCCCGGGTTGAAGATATTTGCACGAAAGCGTGTACGTCTGTTTTTAGATAAGGGAGTTCACCAGTATCTAATCGGCCCCGCCGCAACAGATGCTAGAGCGGCCACATCCTATGGAATCACTACTCTTTCCGCCGCAGAAGCGGCTGCACAGACTACGCTCAGTATTACGTCAAATACTGATACTACTAGCTTTCCCGGTAGTACTATCACTATGGCTGACAATGATATTGTGGGCATCGAGCTTGATGATGGCACCATTCATTGGACGGTAATTAGTGGAACGCCATCTACTACGATGGATGTAGACACTGGTCTGGCAAGTGGGGCAGCTTCTGGGAACAAGGTGTATTGGTTCACAAGTCGTGCACAACGACTAGAGTACGTAGAAGCAGCCGTTATTCGTAATTCAAACAACATTGATTCACCTCTTGGGGTGTACCGCACTGTGAAAGACTACGAAGAAAATGTTGGAGATAAGTTTGCTGATGGAGCACCTTCTAACATTTTAGTTGAGTCTCTTCGTATTAACACCCGAATTACGCTTGATTCACAACCAACGGATGTAACTGATAACATTATTCTAACTGGATTTTACCCGATGGAAGACTATGATAATGCATCGGGTACGGATGATATTGCCTATCCAGCTGTCTGGTACGCGGCGCTTGAATGGGAGCTAGCTAAAAGGTGTGCTTCCAAATGGACTCGCCGGTGGACTAATGAAATGGAGCAAAATCGTAAAGATGCGATTTTACTGGCTCAAAATCAAAACCCAGAAAATTCGTCAGTCTATGCAATGAGGGATGATTAATGCGCCTTCCTCCTTTTGGGGTAATTGATTCAAGAGATGGTACTCTTACTAAGAGTCCATTTCTAAGAAACGGATACATAGTTAAGGAAGGTGATTCGGCAAAGGTCGAGAAGCGACCGGGACTGCGGTTGTTTGATGCGCTTGGCGCAGCCGTTGGACGTGCATTACTGAGTTTTATTGATCCAGCTACTGGTGATGAAGCTTTGTTTCCAATTACTGGAACATCGATATATCAATCAGTATATGGGGTAGAGACTTCACTCACCAATCAGACAGCCTTAGGTGCTACGTTCCCTACTCGGTCTTCTTTTTGGATTGCCGGAGACGATGGGTCGGAAAATTCGGACAAACGCATATCTTGCACCGGGCTTGTTAATCACGGCGGGTATCTGTGGGCAGTAATGGGACGCAATTCGTGGGCCGATACCACAGGTCAAACTACTGGTAGTGATAAGCAGGAACGGCAATTTGCGTACTATTCGTCGAACTCGGGCAAGGATTTTGTGGCGACGTTTGATGTAGCCGCTGGCAGTGCCAGTTACCCATCTACTCGTCAGTGTTGTGTTCTTTCGTACAACAATAAACTCTGGGTATTAGGTGGTGAAACTGACCCCAGTACCTATCATCGTGATGTGTGGAGTTCCCCAGACGGTGTTACTTGGACGGAGGTAGTTGACCCCGTAAGTAACTGGACTTCTGGCCATACAGTGCTTAGAGCGTGCGTCCATAACAGTAAGATGTATGTTATGGTTGGCGTTTTCGCTCAAGCAAGTGCCGCTCAATATGACGGCGTATTCTATTCAACAGATGGTATCACGTGGACGGCCACTGCAAATCACCCATGGACTACGACGACTCCACAAAGTAATTCAAGTCTTGGCTTCATGTTTAGTGTTGGGGGCAATCTCATTGTTACTCAGGTGCCCCGGACTAGTGGCGATCACCAATTTGCATATTCCACTGATAATGGTGAAAACTGGACTTTAGGGAACCACACATCGTGGCCGGATAGTGCTTCTACCGAAACAGGTAATATAAACGCTTGGAAGTCCGGGGGGACTGTCTGGATCGTTAATATTCAGGCCGTTCCGGGATCCGATTGGTCGATTAAAATTTCGTATACGACGGACGGTACATCGTACACGGATTTTACTACTGTCACAGGGCTATCCACTAATGCGCTGTCTCCGTGGATAAATAAAGCTAGAACTAGCGGCACATTTTACGAGCCAACGAATCCAGCCATGATGACCGCTGATGGGCCTGTGTGGATTACGGCAAATTATGCGTACTGGTCGCATGACGGCAGGTACGATGCCCCGGTGTGTCTATTGGCGCTGGCTTCTACAGCACAAACTGTGATCATTGGTACGGTACAGGGGGCGAAGTTTGACGCGCAACAGGAGTACGATTTATCGACGATGGCAATTAAGTCGACAACCGCTGCGTATCAATTGGACACTGTAAACTACACTCTTAGTCAAGTAACTGATACTGACTATCCCACGCAAACAGTTC
>Ga0208644_1003102_pt1 | contig 13011 bp, 18 predicted proteins | sample VirMetDEL_Nov_18_FD_184517 | JGI IMG/M metagenome (GOLD analysis project Ga0208644, IMG submission 184517) | Aqueous microbial communities from the Delaware River and Bay under freshwater to marine salinity gradient to study organic matter... | ecosystem: Environmental > Aquatic > Marine >... | reverse complement strand
TCTACTACGCAATTGCAGCGCTGTTAGGAGCTATGCTCGTTGTCATTGGCATTGACGCCTACATTTTCTTTAGCGAGGTTGCCCGTAGATGAATAAGCCATGGCTGTGGATCCAGGGCATGTGGTCCTGCATCAGCTGGGTATTCGTGGAGATCTACAAGGAGTACTGCCCTGATCTGAACTTCAAGAACATCCCACTCCACCCAAACGACTACCTCTGGTATGCCGAGCGTTGGAACGGACGTTTCGCCATGGTTGCGGTGGTTTTCATCTTGCAGTGGGAACTAATCACTGGCCAATCCATTTGGGAGTTCATCGGTGTCCGCTGAGATTACCCGCTTCTATTACGACGTGGATGAAGAGGTTCGTACCGCCTGTTTCTCCAACAAAGCATTCGAGGATGTTGACAGAGACAAGGCAGACGAGTATGAAGAGTACCTAAAACAAAAGGGTATTGACTATACCCGGACGGATCTCTGATGAGCAAAGTACTGGCGGTCCTTTCCCTGTGGCGCGACAGCGAGGGTTACATCGAACGCAGCTTGGCACAGTTTGAGGCCATGGAGGAGGAACTCAAAAAGCAACGCATCAAGGTTGTTTACGGGTTTTTTGAGAACGATTCCATCGATAGCACACCACAACGACTGCAGCACTGGCTCAGAAGCCGCACAGGTTTTGTCATTTCCGAGGTGATTGGTGCGCCGAAGTGGGGAAGTGTGGCATCCCTCAAGCGTGTAACGTACCAGGCTCGGTACCGAAACATGGCCCTGGAACTGCTGAACCAGTATTACAACTACGACTATTTGCTGGTGGCAGACACAGATGTTTATTGGCAACCTGATCTGATCCGGGGGATGATCGATCAGCTAGACAACAACCCTAAGTGGGGGATGGTCTCACCCAACACCATACAGAACGTACGGGATTTCGTGGAGGATACCGACCGCCCCTCCTATTTTGATAGCTGGTCCCTCAAGGATGAGGATGACGAACAGTGTTTGACCTTTGCTGCTAATCCTTTTTTACGACAGGAAGATCGCGAACTCTGGGCAGAAGGCAAGCCGGTGTATTGCAACAGTGCGTTCGGTTCGATTGCCATGGTCAAAGCCAAGGCGATGGACTGCGAGGATGGCGTTGACTGGGCTGTGATCGACGGTGTGGAGCACTGGGAGTTTTGTGCCGGGATCCGCAGCAATGGCTATGAGGTTGTTGCAGATCCCAGTTTGCATGCCGAGATCATCCACAAAAAAGAGGTGGTTCCCCACCCCGATATTGTGAAGATGAATCAGCAGCGTCTTCAAATGGCCCTGGCTACGTCGTAAGAGACCATCTCCTCTACCAGTTTCTCGAGGGTGGAGTTAAGTTTCCACCCTAGTTTTTGCTGTGCATAGCTGGAATCTCCAAGGAGAGAGTCAACTTCTGCGGGACGGTAGAAGTCGGGGTTGATACGGATCACCACCTGATCCAGCTTGCGGCAGTAGCCGACTTCATCAAGACCCTCCCCATCCCATTCAATGGGCATGTCTGCTTCTGCAAAAGCCATTTCACAGAAGGTGCGGACACTGGTTTGCTTACCTGTGGCAATCACATAGTCATCCGGCTCCTCTTGCTGGAGCATCAGGTACATGGCTTCCACATAGTCACGGGCATGACCCCAGTCCCGCTTGGCATCAAGGTTGCCCAGCTCAACGAACTCCTGACGACCACGCCAGATCTGACCAACGGCCTTGGTAATCTTCCGTGTCACAAACTCTTCGCCACGCAACGGGGACTCATGGTTGAAGAGGATGCCATTACAACCAAAGAGGTTGTAGCTCTCCCGGTAGTTAATCGTTAGCCAATAACCAAAGAGCTTGGCCACACCGTAGGGACTGCGCGGATAGAAGGGAGTGCTTTCCACCTGGGGCACCTGCTGCACCTTGCCGAACATCTCGGAGGTTGCGGCCTGGTAAAACTTTGGTTTGGCATTGGCATTACGACATGCCTCCAAAATATTGAGTACCCCTATTGCGTTCGTATACGAGGTGCTGCCAGGAGATTTGAAGCTGACGCCGACATGGCTTTGAGCTGCCAGATTGTAGACCTCATCTGGAGCAAAGGAGTCTACGGCCCGATGCACAGAGGTGGCATCGGTCATATCGGAGTATTCAAACTTGACAGAGGAAGGGATATTACCTTTAAAGATCCACTTAAGTTTGTCTTTGTTACCTGGGTTGGCATTGTTGCGAATCAAGCCCAGCACTTCGTAGCCCTTAGTGACAAGGCTGTGGGTCAGGTAAGCTCCATCTTGTCCGGTAATTCCGGTGATAAGTGCTTTTTTCATCGCGACTTTTGTTTATACTCATAACTATAACCAGGATGTAAAGCGGTAAGGATGGCGCAATTTGATTGGCCGCTCCAAAAGAATACGATCGGTATTCAGGAGAAGTTTGAATTAACCAAGTTCATTCTTACGACGGATCGTTTTACGAACGGACCCAAGTGTTGCGAGTTTGAAGAGGAGTGGTCCCAGTGGCAGGGACGCAAGTTCTCCTTGTTTGTCAGCAGTGGCACCACGGCTAACACCTTGCTGCTGGATGCGGTACGGGAGTTGTATTTTGGTAAGCGATCCAAACTGACGATCTTCTGTCCTGCGGTGAACTGGGCCACCAACATCTCAACGTTCAAGCAGCAGGGTCACGAGATCTTCTTTTATGACATCGAGTACGACAGCTACTCCCCTTGTTACGAATCCCTGAAGCGATTCAAGGAGTTGGACATCGAACCCGACGTGGTGTATGTCACCCACATCATGGGATTTGCCAACAACCTGGCACAGATCAAGCAGTACTGGCCCAATGCCATTCTCCTTGAAGATTGCTGTGAGTCTCACGGTGCAATCAACAATGACGGTGCCAAGGTTGGCAATGCAGGACTGGGCTCTACCTTCTCGTTCTACTTTGGCCATCACATGACCACCATCGAGGGTGGCATGGTTTGCACTGACAGCGAGGAGTTGTATAACTTAATGCGTGCCAAGCGCTCCCATGGTATGTCGCGGGAGATGTATGGGCAGTACCGACTGGATGAAGAGAATGCTTACCCAGACATTGATCCAGCATTTTTGTTCCCTACTGAAGGGTACAACTTCCGCAACACCGAGATCGGTGCAGTGATCGGCCAGGTCCAACTAAAGAAGCTGGACAAGATGATCAAGAAGCGGCAAGAAAATTATTACAACTTTTACCTGCAAATGCTTGATCACCCCTGGATCAAACACCTCCCTGGTCCCTGGGGCAACAGCGCCATGACCCTACCATTCCACTGTGTTTCATCTGAGACTCGCAATTATTTAATTACGCACCTGCGTCAGATCGGAGTGGAGAGCCGTCCATTCCTGGTGGGTAACCTGCTACGCCAGCCCTTCATGAAGGACTACAAGAAAAGTCCGTATTTGCCCAACAGCGAAGAAATCCATACCCACGCCTTCTATATTGGCAACAACCACTTCATCACAGAGCGCCAAGTCAACGACCTGGTCCTGGAACTTTACCGATGCGCTGCCTAATCTCTACCATCATCCGTAATCGGGGCAAGCATGTCTCGTCTTGGGCAAACCAGATCCTGCAAGTTGCAGAGCACAATCCAGACATTGTGTTTGACCTGCATGTGTTTGAGAATGACTCAACCGATACCACCAAGCAGTCCTTGCTTGCGGTTGAGCCTTTGCTCAGGAAGAAACTGAACAAGGTTGAGATTGAGATTACGAATCTGGAGTGGCCGTACTTTCATTCTGTCAAAGCAGAACAGCGAGTAAAGTACTTAGCAGAAGCCCGCAACCGTACCCTTGAAGCGGCCAATTCTTTTGTCAACTTGGCAAGCTACGACAAAGTTGTTTGCATCGAACCGGATATCAGCTACCACACGTTTGACGTTGGTAAGCTGCTATACAGCGATCTTGACATTGCTTCTGGTTACAGTTTTCTTCCCCAAGGAATGGGAGTTGCGGACTGGATCTATGACAGCTGGGCAACGCGAGTTAACCCAGAGGATAGTGAGTATTTCGGCCCGCGCATTTCGGAACTGCCTGATTGTTTGCCCGTAGCGTCTACCTTTAATTGTTTCTGTGTTTACAAAGCACAGCCTTTCGTAGACGGTGTGAGATTTTCAGGCATCAACCCACGCACCAACAGCTGGGACTGCGACACGACCAACATCTGTTTTGAGTTTGCTGATCGCGGTTACAACAAGATTGGTATGTATAACATCGGTGTTCTGCATAAACCTTAATCGGTTGCCACACCTGTTATTGTGTAGTAAACCGTATCAAGTCAAAGCATGTCTCTGCAAGAATATAATGATGCACTGAGTGCAGGTTATGAATTCCTCAATAACCACAATCAGTTGCTGCATAGTTTAAAACTTTCCCGCATCCATGCTGATAATCACTCCTATACTGAGAAGACCCAAGGAATCGGAAATGAGTCTGTCCAACCAAGTGAAGGAGTCGGTGAGCCAAGCGACGGAAGCGTTGCGTGATGCACTGGCATTTGCTGCTCGCGGTGAACACCCTATCGTGATCAACATGCTGGCAGACATGCTTTCCAGACTGGAATCCCTGGAGCACATGGATGAGTTTATGGACAAGTTCAGTGCGCCAACAAAGAAGTAAGTTCCGTCAACCGACAGAACAGCAACGACTGGAAGAATACTTCTGGAAATTGGAGGGCATGATTCCCATGCCCCCTAAGAATTGGGCTGCAAATGCTAAACCATGTAAGTGGGATAAAATATTAAAAGAACGAAAGAATAACCCTGATGGCTCAGGAGAGCGGGAAGTATACGAAACCGGGCCTGAGGGAACGGATTAAAGATCGTGTGATGGCTGGCTCCAAGGGTGGGAAGCCTGGTCAGTGGTCTGCACGTAAGGCTCAGATTGTTGCCCGTGAGTATGAAGATGCGGGTGGCGGATACAAAGGCGGCAAGGGTGAGAAGCAGAAGTCTTTAGAGAAGTGGGGTAAGGAGAAGTGGATGACCAAAGATGAATATGAAAAGCGTAGTAAAGCTAAAGCTGCCGCCAAAAAGTATAAGGATAGTAAGTGATGGCAGACAAAGCTATACAAAAGGGATATACCAAGCGCTACTTACCTGAGTCTGCCTGGGCCTCACTGTCAAAAGAAGAACGGGAAGAGACTGATCAGAAGAAGCGAGCTGGTAGCCGCGAAGGTAAACAGTTCATCCCAAACACTGAGAAAGCAAAGAAGGCGGGACGTGCTGCTAGGCGATACAAACAAAGCAAATCCTGATATCCTGACAAGCGGAGCAATTCAGCTCTAGGGGTAATAGTCGAAACCCCTTCACGTTACAAATACGTAGTGCTCAGTAGAGCGGTAGGGAAGTTATGATCCCGGTATAACAGCCGGGATTTTTTGTGACTACGCTATGAATCTGTAGAATAGATAAGATAGAGGTGCAGTCCCTGTCTGGATACGCCTGGTTAACTCACAGCCCGATTGTCGGTACGCCAGTCACACTGCATCCATCTATACGGTCGGTAGTCTATTGGTAAGGACAGGCAGACAATGCACAGAAAGTTGGTTCGATTCCAGCACGACCGATAGGGTACGACAAGGAACGTTGTATTAAACGAAGAGTCCCCTAGGCCACAGCGTAGATCATCGTAGGTGGATACTCTCGCCCTATTAACAATTTCAATAAATGCACTATATTAATTACACGAATAAAAATTATGCATGGCTTGGGCTAGCGCCAAGAAGCGTATTGATAAAAATCGACAAAAGCTTTTGGAATACAAGCAGACTTTGCAATGCAAACACTGTGGGATAGATGATCATCGTGTCCTTGAATTCCATCACCTTGGAGACAAGGACAATGATATTTCAAATATGGTGAACCATGGATATGGTTGGACACGTGTTGAGCGAGAAATTGAGAAGTGTATTCCGCTTTGTTGTAACTGCCATCGGTTAGAACATAGTCAGAAACAAGATTAGGTTTAGACTAATACAAAAGTAAATAATGCAATGCTTTCAACAGATACTCGGTTGCGTGTTGAATTTATCTGTGAACGCATCAGCCAGGGAGCACCAGTTGAATTAAAGGACATGGCGTGGCTGCAGAAGTTAGCGGCCCGCAACCCCACAGTTGATACGTGGTTACGACAAGCAAGGCGTACTGCCATGCAAGAAGAAGACACCCAGACTGATCTGGATGCCTTTTGTAATGCGTTAGATCTTGGAGAGCCAGACCCCAGTGATCACCTGGTTGGCCCTCAGGACCCAGTAACGTTAGCCGAGTGGTTTACCACAAAGCAGAAATGGTTCCGTGGTCAAGTTGATTAGCTGTTCCGCAGAGTCGCTTTAATAAACCAAGCAGCTTTGAAGGCTTCCCCACACAGCTCAGCCATGTAGTTTTGAATATCAATGGCTTTGATCTTGGCAGCAATAGGCTCTAGTTTTTTGGTCTTCATGCCCAGCTCCTCAAGGTTTTTGTAGTACACGCCGAGCATGTCATTGCCTTTGTAGCTTTTGACGTGCTTGAACTCAGGACTTGCATCCATCAAACCGTCGTGGCACATGGGAAGCAGGTAGTCCATCGAACGAATGAACTCACCAATCTTGTCGAATTGTTCGACGTGTGCTTCGTATTGATCCTTAAGGAAGGCGTGAATGCCAGTAAAGTTTGAGCCTTCGTAGTTGAAGTGCATCAGGTGGGATTGCACCTGGAGCTGATGAACATAGGCCGCCAGCTCGATGAGCTGTCGAATGAACGCACCAACATCTCCGCTTCCTTTGGACTTGGTAGGAGATTTGGGTTTGTCTTGTACCTCAGGAGTTGGTTGCACGGTAGGTGCTTGGAACTCCTGCACGTTCTGCGGCCCAGGTGTATACATCTTAGTAATTAATCTCTTCCCAGTTTAATGCAGTTAAGACATCAGCCCCTGCACTCTGAGTTGAAACAACAAGAGCGAGGATATTGGAAGTACCAGTGAAGGAATTTCTTTGCAGCTGATACTTAAACAAATCAACAGTGGAAAGATCGGTTACGGTTGAACCTTGGTTTGAACCAATGGAAAAACCATGAACAAGGCTTTGGCCACCACTGATACCAGTTGCTGTGGTGTTGATTTCAATTGGTGAATCAGCACCAGCACTGACCCATGTCCCACCGGAGACGGTTGTTGCACCGTTGACTAGTTCCCAACGATAGTTTGCGTTATTAGTAATGCCTAAAACCGAGATACCGTTTAAGACAACAACAGCATCTGGCGTGGAAGATTTAAGACGAATAGCAGCTGTTGGATAAAGAGTTCCAGCAGCTGTTAAGTCGTATGGTACGGTGACATCTTGACCTGCAGCACGTCCTTTACCGCGCAAGTCATAACCACCTTCCGATAGGACAGTGGAACAAATCTGTTTAAGGGTGCTGTCTGTTGAAGTGGTATCTAAGTTTTCAATCTCATAACGACAAGGCAACGTCGCCGTTGTCATATAAGTAGAAGTAATGTTATTGGCGTGGTGGAAAGAATGGCAATGAACAAGTTCACCATTAATTAAGAAACCAGCACGTACAGTACCAACACCAAGCCATTCAAAATCAAACCACGAGAGCTGTGACTTTGTCATGTCGAGCGTGTAGGCAGATGGTCCGGTACCATCAAGCTTGTCAACGTTCCAATCAGCCTGGGCAACACGGGTGTTTACAACACTGCCGGTATTGCTAGAGCGCTGAACAAAGAAAGGAGTTGCTGTACCGCTTACTTCAACGTAGTAACCATTATCAGTGCCAAAGTAACCAACACGTTGACGCAGATTTGCTTTGCCACTACTCATGACAAAACTATTCATGACTTGCAGAGATTTCCCTGGCTGATAAGGGAAGACTCTTGTTGTTTCACGATAAACCTTCGAACCGGAAGTGGTGTTGATAGTTAGGTCAACCAAACCTTCGTCTGCGTTGAAGGTTGCTGTCGAACCAGAGGTAGACCATTTACCGTTATCGGTATAACGATGAGAAGAGTCAAACAGCGTGAAAGGTTCTGATATTCTTAATCGGCCAAAAGAATCACCTGCTGTGGTTGCAGGTTTGACATAAGTGTACGTACCACTTGTTGTTGTTACTTCAAGTGGTTGGCCACTGCATGTTTGAACTTTTACTACTTCGTATAAGTTGACTTGACCCGATTCCCTGTAAAGAGGCATGGCTATTCATCGCTTTCTTTTATTATCCCAGCAACCCATCTAGCCTTTGTAATGAAGCATGTCAACTATTGCTTGTGCTTTTTTTAGTTCTTTCTCTTGGTATTGCAATTGCTCTATGGCTGCTGCATAGAACGCTTTGTACAGCTGAGGACCAGTCAGTTCGCTCCAGAACTCAGCCATGGTGTCGGCAAAGTACTCTTTAGCTTTTTCAAAAGCTTGTGCAGTCACGGCTTCGTTTAAGGATGCAACTGATTTGGAAGTGTCATGAAGTGCTTCACGACTATCTTTGGATTTGCCTGGCGCATCTAGCTCAGCTACTACACGGTTCTCGCGGAACCAGCTTTGCCAGTTTTGAATAGCATCCATTGGATCTTTTTCTGTCATGAAAAAAGCGTCTTAGCGACGCTTTGAGTATAGAGGGAAATCAAGGAGTGGTAAGTAATTCCTGCTGCTGTAAGGGAATCTTCCCATTCTTGAAATCTTCTATGAACTGCAGACGTTTGTAGTAATCGTCACGCATCGCAGGACCGGCTTCCTTCAAACAGAAGTCTTGCCAGAGACCAGTGTAGAGACCATTGGTACGAGCACTGCACTGATACATGTGTTCCATGAAGTCAGCTTTACGCTGTTCAGCCTTGACATCCCAGTTGCGGAGTTCCTCTTTTAACCACGGCGTATCAAAAGCACCGGTGGTCTTGAGCTTAGTGGCCAGGTCTTCAGTCATTGAATCCAAGTGATGTAACAGAAGTGAATACGCCTTTGACGTGGGGACTGACTTCAAAGAGAAGATCGTCCAGTTCATCCTGGAGCGCCTCTGCAATTTGTTCTGCCGTCTTGCCGCCGAAGGAGTTGTATTCTACTTCGAGGTCAACCGCAAATGAGACAATCAACTTAGGAACAGTAACGGGGTCCATTGATATAGGTAAGGACCCCATTACATTAGCAGCAGTTTATTAGTGAGTAGGACTACGCGCCCTTGAGCGCTTGGACTTCGGCTTCTAGGGTTTCGATGCGGGTGATTGCTTCCTGCAGCGCCTTCACTGCCTTCATGTAGAGCACTGAATAGTTGACGCTCTTGGTAACCGTGCCAAGGTCGTTGCCTTCTTCGTCGCGGTCAGGGGATTCGCTGACAAGACCAGGAGAGACAAGTTCAACCTCTTGGGCGATTAGACCGATTTGGGTGTGGGTCTGGCCTTCTTTGAAGTTGTACTTGCGGACTTGGAGAGCCTTAAGATCGTCCCACTGGGAGCCGGCGTCGACGATGTTTTCCTTCAGCTTGATGTCGGAGATAGCGCCGTATGAGTTATTGGTGTTGACTACGTTTCCGTTTGTGTAAACCGCAAACGAAAGCGTGCCAGTATTAGTGTTTGTTGCACTGTGCCGTCCGATGTAAAGATATTCGCTGGCGCTGGCTGCAAAAGAAGAACGCGAATTTAGCGCACCTGCATCCACAAACATGTCCACGGTTCCACCCGAACGGATCCTCACCCGCTCGACTGGCGATGCGCTGCCATCGGGCGTAGTGGAGAACACTAACTTGCCCGGCATATCACCAGAACCGGGAGTGCCGTCTGCTGCGCCTAGAATTGTTGCGCCAGTTCTGAACTGTGTTCCATCTGAGCCTCCGAAATTGATGTGACCAAAGGCTTGATCACTGGATACAACTGAGTGACCGCCTACTGTGTTGCTTTTTGAAGCGCATAAATCTAGGTTTGGCGCATATCCCGAAGATGAAAAGTTATATACGCCAAAACCGTTATTTACACTGTTTGTAGCAGTTGCGACGTATTCCACCCTTGTAGGTGTGGCTTCAGATTCATAGGCGTTTCTTGTGCTGGAAAACGCCGTAGACGTGCCAACTAACAGCCTGCCGGAGCTGTCGATGCGGGCGCGTTCTCCAGCATTTGCATAAAAAGCCAGATCATCATCTGAACTGATATAGTTTGCAGTAGAAGTTCCTCTTAAGTTTATCTGTGCGTATTTAGCGGTGCCAGTGGCTTCAACTTGAAGAAAGACATTATTGGTGTTGTCTAGAACGTGTAGCCGATGACTGGGCGCAGTAGTGCCAATCCCTACGCGGCCTTGCTCGTCAATGCGTACTTTCTCGGTCAACGCACCAAGGTTGTCACGAGTGTAAAAAGTTAACGCTGTATCAACAGTGCTCGCGTTTGTGTAAACACTCGAAACATAAGCCATGTCTCTATTTGCACCACCGGCATCTTCACCCTGGAAGCGAATCGCGGGACCAAAACCGTTGGCAACAGTGCCGCTAGAAAGCGCACTTATGTTCTGAATAATTACGGGGGCATTAGTTGTCCCGGACGTGTCTTGAATATCTAGTTTAGATGCAGGCGCACTAGTCCCCAGACCTAGCTTCCCGTCCGATGTGATGCGGAGGCGTTCGGTGTTGTTTGTGGCAAAGATTGTGGGACCATTTGCAGTGTTGTAAAGCCTTACTGCGTCATCGCCTACGCTCGACTGAAGATAACCTCCGGTGCTCAATGCAAGTTTAGTTGTGTAAGTGTCTGGGTAGGTAACGAGAAGTCGCTTCCACGTTCCTCCGTACACATCGAACGGACCGCTTGGAGTAATACCAACCCCAACATTCCCACTCGCATCAACAAACAACCGCCCAGTGCCATTAGTCGAGATGGCTAATTGATTAGCACCAGGGCTATATAAACCTGTATCTGTATCTCCAGTTACTGTTAATGATGGTGCTGCTGCCGTACCAGAGGCAATCGTTGTAACACCAGTAACAGTTAAGTTAGGGAATGCAAAGTCATAACCAGCTGCAATAGAAGCAGGGGTTACGGTGCCATCGCTTGGAGTCCCAACGGACTGCGCATCACCAAGGACGGTGGCAAAGAAAGTAGTACCAGAGACTGGTGGAGTTGTGAAGGTGAGTCCAGAACCTGAGATGGTGTAGTCCACCCCAGGTTGTTGGATCACACCACCTAGTGACAGCAGTACGTTTTGTGCGAGACCAGGGATAACACCTTGAACACCACCAGCGGTGCTCATGGTGAAACCGCTAGCTGTGCCATTAAATCCCCCTGAGATTTGATCCAGGAGGATGTAACGACCGACTACAGGCTGCTGTCCAATGTAGGCCATTTAAATATAGGGACACAATTAGCTATGTCCCTATTTTACTTCACTCGGCTTGTGTAGCTTCTTCTGTGCCTTCACCTTCTTGCAGTTCCTTCAGTGCATTGATAGCACCTTGGATGGAGATTGCTTTCTCCTTAGCTGCACCTTGGATTTGGACAGCTTGGTTGTGCTGCTCAACAACTTGCTCCAGCTCTGCATAGAGAGCTTCAATCTTTTCAGCAATAGAAGCCATGGTTCAAAAGAAACTTTTGAAATTATAGATCAGTTACTGGCCCAGGGAAGTGGTAATACCACGATAGGAGGGTTCTTTTGTTGAGCAATGTTATTGACGAGACCACTTTCGATGGTTGCAACTTGCTCATCGCCCAGGGATGCCTTAACCCAATCAATAGCACCAGAGAGGGTCACGTCAGCATAGGGGACAAAGGCTGCGGGGTCGGGCTCACCAAAACCAACGGAACCGTACGCACCAGCAGTGTATTCGGTGGTTTGACCAGAGACAGTGGTGCTGTCTACTGCGTTAACAGTCCAGTGAGCAGTTTTAACAACATCAGTAAGACCCTCATCAGAAGGAGCAGTCTCAAGCTGAGCGATATTCCAAGTAATCGTAGTAGCCATGACAAAAGTCTTTTTACTTATTTTAACTTACTGTATTAGTGAGTAGGACTACGCGCCCTTGAGAGCTGCTACTTCGGCTTCCAGAGTTTCGATGCGGAGCTGAGCTTCTTGGAGAGCCTTGATGGCCATCCACATCATTTGTTGATCTTTGACGCCGAGTTTCTCTGGTTGATCCTCAGTGGCCTCTTGGAAGACGGTGATGACTTCGGGGCAGCTCTCAGCAACCTGCTGGGCAATGACACCCAAGTTCAAATCGGCATCATCGGGCTGATCCTTGTAGCGGAAGTTGACGATCTCCCACTCTTTCAGACAATGCCAAGTGTCAGCAGCAGGAGAGATGTCCTTCTTGACGTTGCGGTCAGAAAGGTTGACATTGTTGGCACTGAAGTTAGCAATGCCACCATTTGACCGTAATTCCGCCCGTGTATTGGCTGCCCCGCGACAACGCCAAAACTGGTTGCCCGTGCCGTTTGGATCTGAATCAAACTCAAAAAGAACACCAAAAGGAGTCCCATTGCTATTGCGATCGATAGCAATCCAATCTGCGGCATTGTTGTTACGTTCGTGATAAGAACTAGAAACACCAAAGTATGCTCCGGTATTAGAAAACTTTGCATAACCGGCTTGACCAATCCTCATCCGCTCCGTCGGGCTGCTCGCTCCGTCGGCAGTAGTGGAAAACACTAACCTGCCCGGCATGTCGTTAGCGCCGGGGGTGCCATCTACTTCGGCTTTGATGTTTGCCGCTTGAACAAACTCAGCACCGTCAGTAGCTTGGAAATTGATATGACCGATGCGGTCTCCGTTGCTTACAAGAGTATTACTGCCAAGGGAGGTTCCACCAGAACACCCAAGAATAAGCGTCGAGCCCTCTCCGCCTTGGTTTCTAACAATGCTCGCATGAGAATCATTACTGCCTGTGCCTTCAATTTGGAAAGCTGGAGAGTCCGTAGATCCGTTGTAAAAATTGCTACGCGCACTAGACGTGCCAACTAACAGCCTGCCGGAGCTGTCGATGCGGGCGCGTTCTCCAGCATTTGCATAAAAAGCCAGATCATCATCTGAACTGATATAGTTTG
>Ga0208644_1003101_pt1 | contig 13013 bp, 18 predicted proteins | sample VirMetDEL_Nov_18_FD_184517 | JGI IMG/M metagenome (GOLD analysis project Ga0208644, IMG submission 184517) | Aqueous microbial communities from the Delaware River and Bay under freshwater to marine salinity gradient to study organic matter... | ecosystem: Environmental > Aquatic > Marine >... | reverse complement strand
CTTGCAAGTGAGCAGACTGGAACTTCTTACCAGTGGCCTTCACTGTGTACCAGGAACCTCCACGCTCTACAATACCGTCACGCTCAAGGTGAGGAAGCAGACCATACAGGGGGTTCAAGCCTTTGTTAAACATAAGCTCAAACTCACAACTCTTGAACGGCTCGATCAGCTTGTTCTTCTTGTTCTTTACCTTACCTCGAATGCCAGTGGGATTATCCTTGTCACCGACAGTATCAGTCTTTGAAGTCTCCAGGTTTACACCAAGGTAATATTCAAGAGCATTACCACCAGCAGCAGCCACGCGAGGATCACCATACATTACACCGACCTTTGTGCGGATCTGGTTGACCAACACAAGAGCGACTTTCTTAGGTCTAAGAATAGGATTGATCTTTCGGAGGCAGGAACCAATCATCTTGGCACGGGTAGCTCCCTGCATGTTGTTACCCTCGTATCCTTCGGCATCCATCTCAGCCTTGGATGGAGACACTGCCAGACTATCATAGAAGACTACGATAGGAGTGCTAGGATCCTCAGTGCGGATCGAGTTGATGATCTTCTCAATAGTATCAAAGCACTCCTCAACAGTCTCAGGAGCAGCGTAGATAAGCTTCTCAGGGTCTATACCTAACGTCCTAGCAAACGTAGGGTTGTAGGCATTTTCAGAATCAATAATCAGGGTGTGGTAGCCCTTACGTTGTGCCTCACGAAGAATGTGAGTGCCAAAGACAGTCTTAGCGGTAGAAGCCTGTCCAATAAACTGCGTGATCATACCAATAGGTATGCCACCGTTGTACTTACCGGAGATGACCTTATTCAGTGCATAAGATCCAGTGGAGATTAACTCCGGTGTAAGCTCTTGCTCCGAGAGCATTGAAGCGTTCTTAAGTTTCAAAATAATATCTGTATTCATACTATATTATAGTCCTGAACACTAACTCACAGGCCAATAATACTCGATATTATCAGGCTCAGTCCAGCCATGAGCAGAGTAATACACAGGATTCTTACGCAGCAGGTTAGAGCGATGGCTAGCATGGACTCTATCGTTACCGATCCAGGCAGGCATGAGAACGTCGTCAGGAATATCATAGAACTTCATGGTGTTCTTGTAGCCACGGTCAATCCACTCTTGGATACAGACATTGTGGTAGAGCTTGAGAGCAGGAAGGTAGCCATCCCACATGGCGCGAGCCGGATGGTTCATCCAACCGACCTTAGCATCGGGGTTCTCAAGAAGCTTGTTGGTGCTGTTGACCAGTTGCATAGCCTCTACACGCTGCTTACCAAGACGGCGGTAGTCGAGGGCTTTGACGGATGCGACGAAATCAGGATAGGGGAGGAAGGTTTGCATGTCCTAGATTATACCAACAGATGCGCATTTTACTACAGAAAGGTCAACAAAATGCATAAATACTTGTATAGCCATGACCGAAAACTTAAACCAAAATGTGACTCGCGCTGACCTGAATCAGCAGCTTGAGATTCACAAGAAGACTATCGAGCTTCAAATGGAGCTTAGTCAACAGCAACAACAAATTCTGGACAAGTTATCTAAATTCAACGTAGCTTGCCAGGAACACAGTAGAATACTTGAAATGTTAGAGAGACGCACCTGGAAGCAAGGATGGCTTTATTGGGGTATGATCTTCTCTCTTGTTTCCTCTGTGGGAGCACTGCTAACTAAGGCGTAAGGAAAGCTTATGAAAAACGAAGACCGTGATGAGTTGTTGAAGAAAATTGACAATATTAAAAACAACAACTATGACCACTGCGAAGATGCAGATATAGACTACAAAGACAAATACTCCAAAGACATTGAATACATGTCTATGGAGTTAGATTGTGAGCTTGATAGAATTAGAAAAAGACGGGCTTATTAGTTCCCGTCATCTTCGTAGTCGTTGTTGGCGAATCGCTTACCGCCGCCTTCCACAAAGCCATCAGGGTATCTTGCCCTGAGCTTCCTCACGTTCTCTTCTGCAACGTCTGATAGATCAATATTTAAATTGTAAGCAGCCATGGCGACGTAATAAAGAATGTCACCAAGCTCTCTTTTGGCATCATCTTTGTCTAACATCTTACCATGGAACTCACTCTTCTTGATGAGTTCACAATACTCACCCGACTCACCTGAGATGCCAAGAGCCCAATTAAGAGCGGCTTGAGAATAAGTGAGGTTAGGATTAGCAGTTCGCTTACACTCTTTCTGGAATTCGTTAAAGTTCATCTAACAACTCTTTAATCTTTTCTGAGGATTTACCATCACCAAAAGGACATGGACTATCAACTTGATAGTTCTTGAGCATATCCTCTACACTACTAGACAAATCACTAGGCTTGGTACACAAAACTACGTGATCAGACATTATAGCCTCTTGCCTCTCAGTATTCTTACGACAAACAATAGCTCTTTTGTTAAAGAAAGAAGCTTCCTCTTGGATGCCACCACTGTCTGTAATGCAGAACTTACACTTCGTAAGAAGCTTCATTGTATCATCATGGCTGAGGGGTTCAACTACATTTACATGCTGTAGAATATTTCTATGCTTTGATACGTTAGGGTTAGGGTGAATTGGAAGAATGAACTCTAAATCTTCTTTATATTGTTTAGCAATAGCGTCTAGACTCCTAAACCACTGATCCATAATCGCATGATTTTCTCTACGATGCAAGGTCACTAAAACTTTATTACCGTATGACTCAGATCCCTTATATTTGATTAAATTATCGAGAACAGTGTTCCCTACAACGTGAGAGTTCTCAATACCCTCATGCTTCAAGTTCTGAGCAGCCAGGGCAGTGGGACACAGATTAATAGAGGCTATGCGAGAGATCATTTGACGATAACCCTCTTCTGGGTAGGGATTGTCTAAATCATTTGTACGCAGGCCAGCCTCTAGGTGAATAACTTTGATTTTCAGATTGAAAGCAGCTAACGCACAAGCAAAGGCAGTTGCAGTGTCACCCTGAACTAGAACATAATCAAAAGACTTAGAATTGTAGCACGGAAACTGAGCTAAACAATCTTCCACCACGGCGTTCAAACGCATTGAGTTAAAGTTGTGAGACTTAGCATTAGGATATAACCGATAGTCTACGTCTACCTCGTTTAGAAGATCCTGATGTTGCCCTGTGAACAGGAGCTTACAATCTAACTTCTCTACAAGTGGCTTTACCTTGAGCCACTCTGGCCTAGTTCCAAAACAAATTAAAATCATTCTACAACCAATCGGAGCAAACGCCCCAAAGCTTTCCATCCTTGTAGACTTCAGGATATTTCCAAACAAAGCCCTTTGAAGTCATACTAGTGTAGTCTCTCTCATGCCAGAAACAATGAATATCATCTTTCAACATTTGATGAAGTGCTTCTATGTTCTTAGCGTGGCAGAACAATTTAAGGTTTCTAAGAAAGTCTAAGCTGACCTGATATTCAGGACCATCGTGTCCAAGCCAGTAAGAATTTTCTTTAAACCAGACATCAACTTCAGCATAGTGATGTCTGGTCACTTCTTTTATCTTCTGAGGGTGGTTTTCCTCAGAGATAACTCTACCTCTAGTGTTACCCCTATGTGCTATTGTATGTATCATGTTTCTCCTCTTAATTTAGAATCAATCTTATAATCATCTAATAGCTTACGTAGCTCAGGATAGTCAGAGGTATACCACTTACCTTTTACGACCCCGGTAGCGATATAAGGATACACACTAGAATCATAGTGGTGCATTCCTCTCTTATTGTCACCCTCTCTGTATGCCATCAAACCCTTAAAATTGTTTTTTGTGCTGGTTATAGCAGTATTAGACTCAAATTCCCATATTGTCGCGCCCTTCGTTTCAGAATACATGGTCACTAAATCCTTCTTATTGCAAATAGTAGGTTGAATCGTAAAAACCATGTCAGGTGTGCTTATGACTAAGCCCTTATAAGAAGAACTATTCAAGAAATCTACATACCCCGCACGTAGTAATTTTATGAAGGATGTTTCGCCATTTTGAATCAATTTAGAAAAATAATTAAGAGATTCATGGCAAGGTTCAGAGTACAGAAACATATCTTCATGATTAAACACTAGGACATCATCTTCAATACTCTCTAAGCAAAACAAAACTCTTTCTTGATAAGACAAAGAATCATCATACTTTACAATATCCCAACCCTCAGGAGCTTCCCCTTCATTTGTAAACAATGTCTTGGGATACTGTTTAAGATACTTTTCAGCTTGCCCAAACATTATGGGCCAAATATCTGAGTAGTCACTATGAGAATAAAATATAAATCTCATGACGGGTAATTTGAAAGATAATATTCAAGATCTTCTGGAGTTCCTAAGCCCCACATATCTGATGAATCAATCATATGGCAATTAACTCTCTTACCATCTTCTATAGCTTGATTATAGACAGGGCAGACGTAATATTCGTTATTGACACGAATGTTTTTTGAAATCATCTGTTCAGCATACTTTACATAATCTGAACCCTTTTTCCAAAAATAGATACCAGCGGTAGCTTTATCAGAGATTGGCTTCTTTTCAGCGACTTCTAATACCAATCCTTGGTCGTCAACCTTGGCAAAGGACCATTTTGGGTGTGTTGCGTTGAAGCACACAATACCACCATCATACTCCTTAGATTTCATTTTATACATGAACTCTAAACTATCCCAATCTACAAGCTGATCCGAGTTACTAATAATTAAGGAAGATTCGTTATCAATAAACTCTTTTGCTAAAAGGGTAGTACAAGCAGCACCTTCTGTCACACCGTCAACTTCTACAATAGTGCATCCTGGCGAAACCATATTTAGTAAGGTATCTAAATTGTATTTCTCTCTATGTTCTTTTTGAACAACATATATGAAGTTGGCATCTAATTTTAAGCTGTTAGACACAACCTGAATCATGGGTTGTCCTTTAATGTCAATTAGTGGCTTAGGGAAGGTATACCCAGCCTCTGAAAATCTAGAACCTGCGCCCGCCATCGGGATTAGGACGTTTAAATTTTTATCGGTCCACTTGTTTATTGATTTAGTATTACTCATAATTTTATTTTTAACCTTTTCTAATGTTAGATCAGAAGCATCATCCACTCTCAAGACATCGGCTCTTGATCTACTAGCTGAAAGTAAACCTTGAGGGGAGTCTTCCACAATCAAAGTATCTTCTGGTAGAATCTTTGCCTCAGACATTGCTTTCCAATATATTTCAGGGTGGGGCTTTGCATTCACAACGTCATCATTTGTTAAAATATAATCAAAGTATTCGATAACTCCAATTTTAGCTAATGCTACCAAAGCTGTTCTTCTAATGCAATTAGTGCAGCAACCCAACTTAAAGCCTTCTTGACGAAGGGCTTTCATCATATTAATTTTATCCTGGTCTATGGGTAATTTAGAAAACTCTTCAACCGTAGTCTGTTGTTTGTAATCATAAACTTTACCATGATCTTTAGGAGAGAGTCCCCTCTCCTCAGTAAGCATTTCAAGTTTTCTTCGAGTTTTTAAACCGTCAAACCTTTCAATATGCTCATCGTAAGATATCACATATTTTTCGTCAATCAAAGCTAAAGCTTTATTCAGAGCGTTATAGTGAACTTCCTTCGTGTCAGCTAAGACGCCATCTAAATCAAATAATATTAACTTTTTCATTCCCAGGTTGTCTTAAGTAAGGCTTTTTTTTGCCATAATCCAGTTTTTATTAAAAACCATTTATAAGCTTTAATTGTATTGAGCATCCCATTACCGTAAGAGCCTGCCCACGCATTAAACTCAGAACCCGCCACCATATCATCTTTAATTATAGTATAAATGTTTCTAAAATTCATCATGTTTTCTTTGCTAGAATAGAACCACATGTCGGCAGGGCCTTCACTGTCCAGATATTTCCAAGAAGCCATGTAAAATTTATTCATTAGAAGTGAAGGATCAAAATTAATACATTGAACAGGCTCTTGACCAGATCCAGGCTTCGTTGTTCTTCTGTTGATTCGACCGATATCAAATCTAGACTTTATGACAATATCATAATTACCTCTTTCTAAGCGTTCAAATTCAAAAGACTTTTGAAGTGAGTACATATGTGAGAATATGGTCTCAGGAGGCACATATTGAGGGTTTTTTGGTAGTGAGTTTAAGTTGTTTCTTTTAACAACATCTGTGAAGTCAATTTGATCCTCGAAAACAGAACTTACAATATAGTCCTTATATAATTCTTCTATTTTAGATTTATTAGGTACGTCCCATGAGTGTATAAATATATCAGTATCCACCTTAGATAATACGTGCTTATCCAAATGCTCAAACCCATCCTCCCCTTTAGAGGTAAGGTCAGAGAAAGAATTAAAATACCCGTGTAGACAGAGAGCTACTTTCATCGTTTTTTTAGAAAAGATTTCATATTACTTTACACTTCTTAAACACAGGAAACTCTGTGAGGTCTCTGTAGCCATTATTTTCTGCAAGGTCATCTACATGCTCTGGGTAGTTTTGCATCAATGAGAGACCATGTGCGGCTTGCTGGGGAGTCATATACATGTTCCACCCAAGCGTTTCAATACTGTCATCTTTGTAATTAACTTCCCCACGACCCTCATAACGAGCTTTCTTAAGCCACTCAACCATCTTATAGTTGTCTGTAAGAATCATGCCACCCTTTCCAACAGAAAGAAGCTTCTTGATGTGGAACGATAAACACATGGCAGTCCCAGGAATGTACATGTCTGAAGTGAATCTTTTAGCAGAGTCATAAATAGGGTAAGGCTTTAACTGATATATGCCCTTCCAATCTCTATCCTCAAATACAACCTCACCGCCAGCGTGCATTATGGACATCGGCACTGAAAGATACGTTCTCTTTGGAATCGTAACTTCTCTAACTTTGTAGTACTTACAGGCTAGAAACAAGGCATTAGTGCAACTATCCACAGAAACCGCGAAAGGAGCACCTGTGTACTCTGCGACCTCTTCTTCAAACATCTGGACAATCTTGTAAGGATTATGCCTTATACTCTTATGTGTCATTTCTTAATTGTGCGATGAATAAGTGGTTATCACTAACATTTAGTTCGTGAGTTTTACGAATGTGCTCCCATAGGCTTTCAAGCTTATCTCCAATAACCCCAGGATGATACTCTCCGATTATGAATCGGATATTACTGAGATTCTTGTTAATAAGGAAGTTATACTCAGCACCTTCACAGTCAACTTTAAGGTAATCTATGAAACTTTCTCCGCATAGAGAAAATACCTCGTCGAGATCAGTCGTAACAACCTCTTCTTCCTCCAGTATTTTGTAAGATGAGTTTTTGTCCCATTCGGTTCCACAGTTACCTGAATGTGAATCTTCACCCTCATCAATCTTGAAAAGCTTTATCTTTTTACCTCGCTCATCTGAGGCGGCTAAAGAATGAACCTTAACATTAGTGATGCTCAACTTATTTAAGTTATGATTTAGACATTCCACACTGTCGGGATTAGCCTCTATACAGACAACCTTTTCAAACGAGGAGTGAAATGAGCAGGCAAAACCTCCTATATTAGCTCCAACATCGACGGCCAAATTCATCTTAGATCTAGGTCTGGGGTAGCTCATTAAGCACTCTTGAATTCTTTCTGCTAATGCAGTATCTAAGTTTTGATTTTCATGGTCTTTATATTTCATATCACCTCATAGGGAATCTTACACTTCTCAAACAACTTTCGACTAGCGGTGTTATGCTTGAGTATCTTGCCAGTGGCTTCAGGATATAGTTTCTTAATTTCACTAAGCATGAAATAACCCACACCATTCCCAACAAATGATGGGTGTGTGCAGATCCTAATATCATTCTCTATAACCCCAACATAGCCAACAGGCTCACCATATAATACACACACTCTGTAATGTTCAGAGTGTTTTTTCATATACTTTACTTGATCCTCCGCAGTGATTTCAGACTGATTAAGAAACCACTTTATATTTTTAGGATGCATTCGTAAATTTCTAATAAACTCATAGTAAGTTTCATCTACCTCTACTAACTCCATGTATCCTCCTGAATACCATACTTATTGTGATGACCTAGTATCCAATGCTGCAAGTATGCTCTACTATATTGCCAACCCTCAAGCCCCATCCAAGGGTTTAGGGAGCTTCCAATATCAATATAAGTGTTATCAGGGTGCTTGAAGAAGCAATCCTTCACAATGAAGTTGGTGAGTGTAGATGCTGATATTAAGAATACGACATCCTTCACATCATTGGATTCAATCCATTCATTAATTTCAGAAGGTAAGTCGTAGTTGTTAATAAAGCAGTTACTTCCAATTCTAAAGTCTTTTATGATGTTAAGACCGAGCTTACTTAGATCCGCTTTCTCATTAGCCACGAACACAATTCTCTTCCCCCTAAGAATTGGCATACATTCTTGTATAAATCTAGGATAGTTAGCGTTTATGAATAGATTAGAGAATGTTAGGTGCTCATCATCAGTCGTAAATGATATTTGATACTTTAAGACATCATCCTCTAGGCATATTGCAGTGTCTTCATTACAAGAAAGACCTTTAAAATAATTCTTCTTGTTGGCTGATAAGCATTCTTTCAAGCGGAGACTGACATGTGAGTGTATCTTAGGATCATAGCTTTTTTCTTCCTCCTTAGTATACCTTCCAGGGCCAGACCTTTCTCCAGTAACAAACCTATTCTCTTCTAGAATGAGTTCTTTATTCTTGAGTATAAATATTTCACCATCTGAAAATCTAGAGAATCCAAAATGCTCACATTCACTGAGCATCCTCAAAAACTTATCAAACTCTTCTTTATAATTTTTCATCGTGTAAGAACAGGTTTATAACCTTGTTGCATGTAATAGCTTATGATGTCGTCTCTTTCTTTATAAAACTGAGGTATCGCTTTGAGAGATCCATTTGAAGAAGCTTTTGAATCGTTGCCATACTCCCACGCCTTGAGTGAACTCCACGTACTTTGATCCTCAGGGTCATGAGGAGGGCAGAAAGTTTTAATACCGTTACTAATGTTAGCTTGAAAAGACAGTTGCATGTCTTCTCCATTCTCATGTGTAGGGGGAACTTCAATCCAAAGATTGTTAAGAGTCTTTCTCTCCATAAACCAAGCATGACCCACTAAGTCTACTTCAACCGTTTCTTTGATCGGTTGAGGCCACCCTGCTCTAATATGTTGTACATACATTGAAGACTGGAGTATACATCCCGCGCCACCTAGTATGCATTCCCCCTTCTCTTGCATAACGGATAGGCAATTCTTGAACCAGTTCTTCCCTGGAATAGTATCGTCATCGAAGAAGGCAACATATTTGGTTTGAGCCAACAATCCAAGAGCGAATCTACCGTGGTACTTAAAATTCCTAGACGAGTCAACCACGACATCTACAGAAGTTTTGACAGGCCAAGCACAATCATTCCTCCAAAGCCATATTTCTTTTGGAGTGACCGTCTGAGATCTTATCGCGTTTACTTGCTCTTCAAGATACTCAGGCCGTTTGTAACCGTTAAGTATTACAGTAACTTCTTCCATGCCTCATACACCTTGTCGTCATCCCAATATTCAGCTTGAGTGTTATTACCTTCATCTCCATGATAGTCCACTCCTGCATGTTCACACTCAGGCTTTATAAGATTGAATGTCTCTAGCTTCGGGGAGTGATATACATCCGTGATAGTGTCGTATACCACCTGCATATCGCTCGCTATGCCCCTATAAGACACTTTCTCGCCAAGTAAGGGTAATACCTCAGTGTTGAAATAGTTCATGTCTGTGATAGCCCCGTAGAGCCTTACATCGTTGTGCCCATCATCTAACGCTCGGCTAATTGATTGATGAGTTCTCTTATTTACATCTATACTCCCTATAATTCCAGCGCAAGTCACTTTAAATTTATTATCTCTTGGCGCGTATTTCGAGAAAGCATTAGGGATTACATACCCATCGACTCCCTGCCATTCTTTTTGAAATTGAGAAACAAAATGAATATCATCGTAGACAAGATCCTTTTGTTTCTTGATCGGGAATATGGAAGTCTCATGACATGATAAGATTATTTTTCTAACCGGAGGCTTATTGCTAAACCTCATGAAATGGTAAATGATAACATCGTCCTTTCTAAATGACAAGTTCTGATGACTATCCCATTTACATGTAACACCTTCCCATTTTGTAGGAGTGTACAAACAAGATACCATCCCTTTCTTATTAAATAAATTAACAAGATTGTTAAAGGCCACCGTAGATCCACCGGGACCACCCCAGCCACTAACTATCTTGATCATCTAATTTATATCCTGTATCTTTGATAGCCTGCATGTAGAGGTCATAGCGAAGATGCGTTTGTTTACGACCGTCAAACAGATCTTTCGTCCTGTCATGCAGATTCTGACCAAGCTCAATACGGTGCTTCTTATCCTTGCAAAGCTTAGTAAGAATCTTCACCCACTCAGACTTTGGAGCGTCAGGATCAATGAGGTAACCTGTCTCTCCGTTGATTATAGTCTCATCGTAACAGCCTACATTACTAGCAACCAATGGAATCTTGTAACGTGAACACTCCGCAACCTTGATGTCCGACTTCGAATCATTGAAGTTGTTCATCTGTAGAGGAGCTATTGCAACGTCCATATCCGCGTAGTAACGCCCGTAAGCGTCTGGGGGTAGTGCGTAGTGTATGTTGTAGTTTTTCTGCCCCTTGAAGCCTCTCAGAAGCTGCTGCATGTATTCAGGCCACACCTTTGCTTCCCAACCAGTCTTAGGTTTGTTAGGGTCAGGTGGTGGGTGACCATAGAAGTTCCATTGCACATTCTCTCTACCTACCTTCTGATTAACGAGGTGCGGGATGGCATTGAAGACCTTTACGTCGCCTCTGTGGTGAATACCTGCTGCGTAACCGATGCGTGTAAACTTTCTAGTTGTCTTAGGATGATTCCACGAAGGTAACTTGTAATCTAAAACATTCTTAACGACAGCAAGACACTTACCTATGAACGGTCTAATTCTTTGTGCAAACTTTACTTGTGTCACCGTAACTAAATCTGCATTGTAGTAGCAGAACTTAGTAACCTCGTCTAACTTATTATCCTTGTAAGTATCATACAGGTGGTGCTCTTCATAAAGATCTGTAAGTAAGTCGTCTGTATCGAAGTGAACAAACTTACCAAGCTTCTTTGCAATACCGATAACTCGACCAGTGTAAGGACCACCATACTTCAAGATGTTCGCCACAAACACGATGTCAGCCCAATTCATATCAGTGAGCTTGTCCTCTGGTGGCGCGTAGTTCTTAGCCGGATCAACCTCTAAAGGATTGTCGTTGAACCTAACCTCAACCTTATCTGCAAGTTCTTCTTGCATCATCTTCATGGGAGATAGCTGCCTGTAATAGCTACAACCTCCATGGTTTGCATACACGACTAAGATCTTCAACTTTCGCATAGAGAGATAATAGTCCTATGTATAAAAAAAACTAACCCAGATCCGAAGACCTGGGTTAGAAACTTCATCTAGACTACACGTATTGTTTTTTACTCTGCCGCTTTCTGCTCTCCTTCATACGCTTCCTTGGAAGCCTCCGAACTGTGTGCAACACCTATCGCTCGACCCAGCGAGACCACAGCATCCTTCAGTTCCATCTTACCATTTGCAGGCACAGCGGAGACCATAGCGTCCTTGTAGTGCTTTCTCTTTCGACGCGAAAAGAGAACTCCCAAACCTTCGAGAGCAGCGACACCCGGCCAGACAGCATTGGCTACACCCAAACCAATACCCACGGCATTTTCAGCCCAATCTTGCTTGGGGTTGACCAGTTCAATGGTCTTTTCAGTCGGATCAACAACTTCATCCTTACCAACAATCACAAGCGTTTCACCACTCTCAGCGAGCTTATCTGCAACCTTAGGTGGAAGAAGACCCAGATCGGCAGGGACGGCATTCTGCCTGTTTTCTTCTTTCACATTGCTGATAGTGGTGACAACCTTGTCTCCAAACACACTCTCCATCAGAGAGCACGACGCACACGACATCCCCAGCACTGCTGCGAGCAGTGCAGGGATCCAAAACTTCTTACTAATCATACCTTGATATCTCCTTCCTCCCACGGAGGATTGTCCGAGGTGGTCTCGGTCTTGACAGGGTTCAGAGACGCTTCAAGCGTCATAACGAGTTCCTTACCCTGCTCGTAGCTATCAATCCCTCCAAGGGACTTGATATCCAATTCATTCTCCATCCACTCAGCGACCTCAGACGGAGTTCCAGCACGAGTCTTCTTGTACTTAGCAGACGACTCGACGTAGCTAGGCCATTGACCTTGCTTGGTCATACGAATGTTGAAGTCGTTACCACGCTCCAACGAGATGATCGTGCTGTTATCAGGATCGTCCTCATCTTGGAAATCCTCACTGATCATAGCAGCCATCACACGGTCGAACAATTGCTTGCTCATGCTGAGAATCTTCACAGGGCTATCATCACCCTCCTCTTGCAGCTTACGAATCACAGCAGTGCTGTAGAATCGAGGGCGAGGCTTGATCATGCGAGCCATAGCATTGTACTTGCTATCGTCGTCACGACCCATACCCATCGCGTTGTGACGCTTCCACAGATCGTAGTAAAGCTCACACATCGGGCACTTCTCATTCTGCGTCTTACGGCACTTGTAGTAGTTCCAACGTCCTTCCTCGTCCTGGTAAGCATGAAGCTTCGTCTCCACGAAGAAATCCAGGGGGTCTTCCTTGCCAGGAAGGAATCGGACGACGTTGTCGCCTTCCTCAGGGGACCAGAACCCATTCGAAGAGCCGGTGCTCTTCTTACCTTCCGAGTTCATGTTCTTGTGCATCTCACGTAGTTCAGCCAGTGTCTTTGCCATTTTATTATCCTTTGGGCTATATCTGCAATTGGTTGCTAACAAGTTATTGGTAAAGCTTGGATTCCTGCCTACTGTTAGCGGAAAGCTGGACAAGCATATCTTTCTTCATATCCAGAGTATTACAGATGCCCTTGGCATAA
>Ga0208644_1003100_pt1 | contig 13015 bp, 19 predicted proteins | sample VirMetDEL_Nov_18_FD_184517 | JGI IMG/M metagenome (GOLD analysis project Ga0208644, IMG submission 184517) | Aqueous microbial communities from the Delaware River and Bay under freshwater to marine salinity gradient to study organic matter... | ecosystem: Environmental > Aquatic > Marine >... | reverse complement strand
GCCTCAAGGTAGGGCGACGGGATCTCGTAGGCGCTCGAGGGCAGCGGATACCAGTACGTCGCGTTCGGCGGTGCATTGCCGGTCGTGGCCGCGATGCAGTAGTAGTTCGTGCCGCCCGAGGACACCAGGTCGCCAACCACGTAGGCGGTCGCCCCGTTGTAGGCCGCCGGCGTGCCAGCCTGCAACGTGCTGCCCTGCGTGTGGAACCGGATATAGCCCTGCCCGAACTCAAGCACCATCGTTTGCGTCGTGCTGTACGTGAACGGCAGCAGTCGCGTGCGCCGCGTGCTGTCCTTCACCGTCGCCACGTACTTGGTGCCGGGTCGGTTCTCTGCCGGCCCCTGCGGGGTCGGGATGAAGTTCCGCATCTTGGCGGCACCAGTCTGGAACTTGATGTCATCAATGCGCCCAAACATCTCCGGCGACAGCTCGCCGCCAGCGAACGATCTGTTGTAGATGCGGGTGTTTGGCATTGGTCAGCGTCCTGCGATCCAGCCCGTGATGTGCTCCGGCTTGATGTTGCGCTGGTTGGCGTCCGACATGCGGGCCTGTTGCAGGTAGGCCATCATCATCTGCGCCTGCCGCTTGCCCTCAGCCGCGCCCTGATCGCCCTTGATGACCGGGCCGGCAAGCATGGCGGCAAGGTGGTGCGACAGCGCCATGACGAACAGCGGGTCAAACTTGGTCGGGTCGGTGACGAGAGCCTGGTATCGCAGCAGCGCGTTTTGCTGGTCTGTATACAACACCTTGTTGCCGAGCGTGTCGGTTTCAATGCTGTACGGCTGTGGCACGTAACGACCAGCTGCAACGAGCGGTGCGTAGTTGTGCAGGAAGTCCGGGGTATCGCTGGGAACGAACTTGGCCGCGTAGTCGTTCTCGGCGTCGTGTGGCAGCACGCTGACGGCGACCATCATGTCGCCCGGGCAAGCGTACGAATACTTCCACATGGTGTACGGCATCGTCACCTGCGCAAGCAATGCGCGGCGAGACGCGAAGTTCCATGCGTGCATTTGGAGGAGGCTGTCGCGGGCGATGGGGTAGAACCGAGCGCAGTGCTCGGCCTGAGCCGACCCTTCCGGCGGGTCGATGCTGGCGATGGAGGCATCGTCACCGAGGTGCGCGAGTGCCAGATTGCAGATTTCAACCACGCTTGCCATTCGATCCTCCTAGGAAAAGAGGGGCGCCGGGTGTTTAGTCCGACGCCCCTCCGGGGTCACATGCGTCGTGTCAGTCCGCCGTGACGGTGGTCTTGGCTGGCCGGCCTCGCTTGGGTCGCACCACAGGCACGACTTCAGGCTGCTCCGGTTCGCGGGGCGCGTCGATGGGTTCGACGTTCCCGTTGGCAGGACCGTTGTACTCGAAGACTTCGCCCTCCTTGCGGAGGCCGTTGTCGATGAAACACGTCACGAGTGCGCGGACTTTCATGTCAGGTCACCGAGAAGCCGCTGGCGTAGAACTTGCGACCGTCCTGAATGTTGTGAACGATCTCAGCGAGGATGCTGCCAGTGGTCGGGTTGGTCCCGTTTACGTCGTAGCGGGCGCCGAGGTAACGCAGGCCGAGGCTTGCAATCTGCGGGGGCAGGGCAACCACGTACTGCTTGCCGGCCACGAGACCGGAGTTTGCAAGAGTGGCGTTCGTCTCTGCAAGCACGGTGTGGCTGGACAGGTTCGCGTTCGCGCTGATGACCACCTCAAGATCGAGCGAGGTCAGGTTGTCGAATGCAGTAACCACGGTGAACACCATAAACAGATCCGAACCTTCACCGATGTCTCGGGCGGTGCCGAGATCAATGGTGTCGGTCGAAACGGCGTCAGCGGTAATGGCCTGCCCGCTGATGGCAGATCCGGGGTTGTTCGACCCGGACACGACGAGAAGACGATCAGTAATCATTGTGTTAGTTCCTTTCTGTCGGTCCTATCAGGACACGACGGCTTCGGTGTTGACGATGGCATCCACGCGGCGCAGGGGCACGCCCTGGAACGACAGCCAGCTGTAGGGCTGACCGAACTGCGACAGACCTTCGTTGACCTTGAGCACGTACTGGCTCTTGTCGAGCGCAGCGATAGCAAGGCCGCTGTGGACGGTGCGGTTCATGTAGAACGCGGCCCGACCCATGCCCATGTTGGGGATGCGGTACAGGGCGCGGCTCATCAGCTTGATGATCGCGGTTGAAGCGCTCGCCGCCTGCGTGGTCGTCTGCGCAATCAGGTCATCGGTGTCGATGTTGCAGATGCGGACGACGTAGCGCCAGTCCTTGACCACCAGACCGTTCTTCCACTGGTAGCGGGTGGCATACGCCTGAAGACGGGTGCCATCGCTGTTGTAGACGGTCTGCTCGCCGAGGTCTTCGTGGATCAGGCCGGCGCTGCTGCCCTTGGGGAAGGGGCAGTACACGGTCTGGTCACCCCACACGACGAGGTAAATCGACGTGTTGCTGGTGGCATCGCTACCGCCAGCCGAGATGATGTTCTGCGAGTTGTTCGGGCTGCCAGCGCCGATGTCCGAGTAACGCGGCGCGAGGCCGAGGAACTGCTTCGGATCGGTGGCGGGGTTGCCGTAGAACAGGGTGGTGGCCTGAGTCTGGTTCATCGCCTCGAGGAAGGCGACGTCTTCGGACAGGCGGAACTGAGCGGTGTTGCCGTTCAGCATCGCCAGATCCTTGTCAACCTCGCTGCGGGCTTCCAGAATGCCGCAAGCCTCATCGACCTGAGCGGTCGTGCTCTTGCTGTTCGGGATGCCCTGGTTGAGGGCGCGCCAGTACACCGAGGGAAGCCCGGTGCGGATGACGACGCGCTCGCCCGTGGGGAGGTTGCCTTCCTTGAAGACGCAGTCCTCGAGGATTTCGTTCGACTGCGAGAGGAGTTCCGCGATGACCGGGACGCGGCCATCCGGATCGGTGCGCTTGGCCCAGTCGGCCAGCGTCAGATTCGACGTAGAGAGAGTTGCCATGTTGCGATTCCTTTGTAGGGGTTAGTTACGAGTACAGAACATCGGCCAGATCGGAGAACGACTTAGGGCCGGCCTTGGCCTGCCCGGTCGAGCCCGTCACGACACGATCCTCACTGATTGCCTTGCCTGCGCGGAAGAACAACCGGACGATCTCCGGGTGATTCCCCAGCCCAGACTCGTTGAGCAGCGTGCGGAGCTCAGCGGTGCCGAACGCATCCAAAGCCTTCTTGGCGACGGCTAGGTTCTCGGCAAGCGCGGGGCCGCCGAATTCCCTGTCCTGCTTGGATGCCTCCATCCAAGCGCCCTGAACAGCCTGAATCTGAGCCATTTGACGTTCGGCCATCTTCGGGCCCATGACGTCAAGCAGCTTCTGCGCAGCGTCCTGACTCAGCTTGAGTTCCCGTGCGACCTCCGAGTACGCGGTGATGGTGTCACCGTCAAACTCCTGACCTTCAGGAGCCTTGAATTCGTACTTCTCAGGCGTGGTCGGCTTGGCGTCGGCGGGTGCCTCGGCGGCCTTCTCTGCCTGTCCGGTCACAGGGGCGTCCTGCGCCTTGGCCGTATCGGCGGGCGCAGTCTGAGGTGCAGACGCCTTCTGCTCGCCATACAACTTCTCCGCCGTCGCGGAGGTGTTGCTGGCATTCGATGATGTGGGCGCCTCACTGGTTGGGGTCGCCAGCATCGTCGTTGGTTCGTTCATTCGTGTGTTCCTTCAACATGACCGGATAAAGTTCCGGGCATACGGCATGGATAATACCAAGTAACTGTAGGCCGTAGTTACGGTTACCTTCAGAGAAGGCCATTGTCATGCTGTTGGTGGCGAACGATGACCGGAATACCCCGGCCCTGTCCAGCAACCGCCACACCATGCGCCGGCCACGCTTGTTGTTCATCAGCCACTTGACGTCGGCGGCCTCGTTTTCGCGCTCGAGGCGTTCACGCTGGTCGCGCTCGGCCTTGTTGCGCTCTTGTCCACGGATATCGAGTGGGTCGTAATTGCTCACGTTTGGACTGTCTGAGATGACGAATGTTGGACTAGCAACGTCAGGAGATACCGTTGACCTCGTTGACGGTCAGGATCACAGACGGCGTAGCCGGCCTGGTCGGAGTCGATAGAGTGCCTTCGTAGGCAATCGACACGGCGGTGTTTGGCGTGGACCAAATGATCTGCGCGTACTGGCCGGCGTTCATGGTCACGAAAAAGTTCCATGCTGCAACCAGCAACCCGTCACCACCACCATGCTTTCTCGGCAGCGTGATCTGTGTATTGCTGTTTGCGACATTGGTTCCGTTCAATGCGAGCCACACGCTTACGTTGTGCTCCGATGAGTTGTCTGTGTTCTTGAACTGGGCGCTGAATTGGATGTTGTAGACCGAGTCGCGTGTCACTGTGATTTGGCTGTTGCTCACAACCGAAACTCCATGCGAGAAGTCGGTTGTGTCGTATTCCATTGGCGTAGCAGTGTTTGCAAGCGCAGTCTGGTTTGACACGTCAAAAAACCCACCCGTATGCGGAGCTCTAGCGAAGATCAGTTCGCTGCCGTCGGGATCTTTCAAGCCAGCGAAATCGCCTGTGGTTGAGTTGTAAAGCCAAGGACCACCGGGCGTCTTCATAAAGTATGGCATTCAATCCTCTCAAACTTCCAGCGCCGACGGGCTGGTGTATCCACTGAACATGTTCATCACGTCAGTCAGGGCGTTCTGCTGTCCGGTCGGAGCCTGCGCCATGTTCTTGACGGTCTGCGACGACTGCTGCAACGCAGCCGCCTGCTCCTTGGCCGCCATCGCTTGGTTGCGGGCGGTGCGGATGGCCGCGACCTCCTTGTCGGCGATGATGAGCGACGGGTCCACGCCAAGCATGTCTGCGTAAATGTCAGCCCACTGGTCGCTGTCGAACTTGTCGAGGATGTCCGGCTTCATCGTGGCGATCTGGCCGAGGTTGCCGACGAAGCGGTCGACCGAGTTCGTGCCAATGGCACGCTGCGCCTGGGCGAGCATGCTGACGAACTCGACGTTCAGGTCCATGCCCTGCAACTCCTCGGGCGCCGGCGGGATGATGCCGCCCTGCAACATGCGCGTGAACGTAATGTCCACGAGCGGGTCGAGCAGTTCGTTGTGCAGGCGCTCGAGTACGGGCCCGAGCATGAGCAACTTCTCCTCGTGGCGCTCGGCGACTTCGGTAGCCGTCATGCGGGTGTTCGGCTGGCCCGCCAGCATCAGGAACATGTCGGCATAGAACGCACCACGAACACGCTCGCGGCAATCTTGGATGTCGTTCAGCAGGTACTGGAGGTTGAGGTTGACCTCGAACGCCGTCTTGATGCCCGCTGACGCGCCGTCCACGAACGAGATGCCTCCGGGCAGCGTCTCGACGTCGCGGTTCTTCATCGACACGGGCACCTGAAGCGGCGGCTTGGTCTGGTAGTCGATGGCCTGCGCCTTGCGCAACTGCTCGTGCTGTAGCTGCTTGATGTCGCCAAGCGCCTCCATGCCGGGGCTGTTGCCGTAGATGTCGCCGCCGGCGGTAGCCCAGCGCGGTACGAGCGCGGGGAACTGCTCGAACCCGCTCTCTCGCAGGAACACGCCGTCCTCGCCGCCGACCTCAAAGTACCACGACCCCCACGGCATGTTCTTGTTGTCGCGCTTCTTGTGGTCGCGGTCGGATCGCGGTTCGATGGCGTGGATGACCGGAATCCACTGGTCTAGCGTGCCCCGATCCCACATGTTGCGCACGGTGGTTGAGCAGTTCTTGTAACCGAACTCCTTGACCATCGCGGAGACCGTCATCTCAAACTCGCGGTACAGCGTGTCAACGCGGCCCTGCGCGTCGGTAGCAATGCAAAACTCGCCCGTCGTGACGGGGTAGTGGTGGATGACGTTCTTGAAGTCGGGCAGCACGATGCTCGTGGCCGTGCCGAACGCGCCGAGTTCCTCGTACATCGTGTGCAGGGCGCGGTAGGTGTTGGACTTCTGGAAGACCAACTGCATGCGGCGCGTCACGTCATCGAGCCACAACTTGACGGGCTGATAGGAGTTCAGTTCCGGGTCGGCGGTTGCCAGCCGGAACCACTGCCGCGCTGGGCTCGTGGCGCCCGCCATCATGCCGGCTCCGAGCGTGCGCAGTGCGCGAGTGCCGGTGTTGTCGTAGATGTTGTTGTGCCGGCGCCAGCCCTTGTCGCGGTCCTGGCGGAAGTAGCGCCCGTTGCGCGGGAGCAGGTAGGTCGTGATCTCCTGCCAGTGAGACAGCCACGACGCCCGCTCAGACTTGAGCTGCCCCCATCGCGTGAACAACTTGTCGCGTGTCGGTGCGCTGGGGTATGACTGTGCGTCGCTGGTGTATTCGCTCACGATTACCCTCCGAGGAGTGAACTGCGACCGAGCGCCAAATCCTGCGGGTTCACGCCAGTCGGTCCAGTCAGCATGGTGCTGGTCGGTCCGCCACCCGCGCCTTCCGCTGCGCCAGCCATGATCTCGCCCATGTTGGGCTGCCGGCGGTTGGCTGCGGCCATCGCCTGGGCACTGCGTCGCTGCTGCGATGCTGCCTGTGCGCTTGCCTGCGTTTGCGCTTGCCGCTGCTCACCGAGCGCCTTTTCTTGTGCCGCATCGGCACGCTCGCCTGAATAGATCGCGTACCCCGTTCCTGCCGCCGCTGCCGTTGCTGCCGCCACTGCGGCGATGGTGCTGATCGCTGCCATTTCAAATCTCCTTGGAATGCATCCGCTCGGTCAGAGTGTAACCCATGATGCCGAGGATTCTTGCGGCAGGTGTCTCATCTCGCCCATTCATCACGAGATCGCTCATCGCCACGTACTTCAAACCGCGTTGCTTGGCCTCGCGCTCAAACGCCTGCATGAGCCTGATGCCAGCCATGCCACGATGCGCAGGGTCAACCCACCACGCGAGCTCAACGGCGGTCTGAACGTGCGGCGCAAACCAGAGCGGGCCGACCACGCCAAGGATGCCGCCGATGATTTGCTCGCCGTCGAGCGCAACAAACGAAACTCCACAGTCAATGACCGCGCTTATACCGTTCGCTAGTTGCTCGTCGGTCAGGTTGTCGTTGATCGCCCGGTACTCGCTGTACTGGATGAACGATCTGCCCATCGTCAGCAGCGCAGGAACGTCATCGCGGGTTGCTGGTCGGATCATTGCATGCCCTCGTATGGGTCGTAGTCGCCTGGTCGAGTGTCGATCCGGTCGCGCACCTCGCGTGGGAGCTGCTTGCCGACGGGGAACGCGAACGTCAGCGCCAGCGCGTCGGCGATGTCCGGGCTCGCCCCACCCTGTAGCCGGCGCTTGATCTCGTCTTTGGACTCGAGCACCCGTCTGCCGTTGCTGTCGTACGAGTACGTTGGGGTGGCGAGTTCGGCCTTCAGGTACGGGTCGTTGGGAATCGAGCCGCCCTGCTCGAGCCATTCGCGCATGGTCCACCACATCTCGCTGCGCTTGTTGACGAACAGGCCGGGGTTGTTGGGCTTGCCGCCGAAGTTGATCTCGACGATCCCGTAGCCCAACTGGCGCAGCCGGTCGATCACGCCCGCCCCGCCACCAACGTCGATGAACACGCCGTCTGGGTCGCGCTCCTCGATGACGTTGGCGACACGGCCAGCCAGGCCCATGTTGTCGATCCCACGGTAGACCTGCGGCTCGAACACGACGAGCCCTTGGCGCAGCACGATCACGCTGCGGTCATCACCGAACCGGGCAGGGTCAACGCCAACGACCAGCGGGGAGTCGATGATGTCGCCGTCTGAGTATCGGCGCCGTGCCGCTGACTCAGCGTCGGACAGCGTAATGAGCTGATCGTCGCCGGCTGCGCTGAAGTCGCACAGGTACTCGCGTGCGAACGCCGACTCTGGCATGTCGCGGCGCAGGCGCCTGACTTCGTCACGGTCGATAGCGTCGGTGTCATCGACGGTATAAAGGGCAGACCACCAGTCCTCGAGGCCGTTGGAGCGGTAGAACAGCTCGCTGAACAGGTTGATGCCAGACGGCGTGCCAATGAACATCGCCCAGCCCTTGCGGTCGGACAGGGCAGGCTGCACGATGTCGGTCCAGACCTCGGGCTTGATTTGCGCGACCTCGTCAATCACGCAGCCGTCTAGACGGACGCCGCGCAGGGCGTCGGGGTTGTCGCCGCCGAACAGGCGGATGGTCGCGCCGTTGTGTTTGAACACGACGGCCAGATCCACCTCGTTGATGTCGATGGCCCCGGTCGTGCGCATTGGGCGCAACTTGTCCTTCAATCGAGCCCATGCGATGGCCTTGGCCTGGCGCAGGAACGGAGCGATGTACACGTAGAACCCAAGCGGCTGCTTGCATTTCAGAGCCTTGTCCAGAAGCTCCATGATGGCAAGTTCGGTGTTGTGGGTCGGAACGCATTGTTTCCCGCACAGATACAGGCTCGATTCGCTGTCCACGGTAATGCATCGCACCGGGCGAGATGGAACCTCGTTGACCGCAACAATCATCCGCTGGCCCGCGAACGTGTCTTTGGCGACGTAGCGATTGGCCTTGCGCGGCAGTCGGAATGGGTTGAAGGTTGGGGTGAAGTTTATGCGCTCGTAGGCCGTGCCATTTACGACTTTGATCGACCTGCCAGGCTTGATGCCGAGCGACCACATAAGCTCCATGATCCCATCGACCAACGGCCCGCGCTTCAGGGTGATTTCGCACTTCCTGCCGCACGCAGATATGGCTCCGTCCGTGTCCATGAGGCCTGCAAACAGCGCCTTTCGCTGAGCCACCGATGCATTCACGTAGAGGGCCGGGATGTGTTTGTTCCGCAGGACGCCGAGCAGCCTGAGCCTGGTTTGCATTGAATCGCCGTTGCCGCGCCTAGCCCTGCTCACCTGGTATGTGGTAGCCCTGCCGCCGGATTGGTGCTTGTGCGCCTTGATCGTGCAGCCTATTCCGTCCGCGAACCGGCGGAACTCGTCAACCATCTCCCCGTCCATCGTCGTGAATGCGGACGTGCGTGAATGACCATCCCCGAGCCACGCGCCAAAGACGTATGGGTCAATTGGCAGGTCGGCATTTGGGCGTTCAAGTGGTCCACACAGGGCGATGCTGTGGTTGTTCTCGCCAGCGTATTGCAGCGTTGCCTCGATGTCCTTGGTTCGCTTGACGGTCCCTGATAGTGGAGCCAAGATGCCGGATGTCATACGCCCATCGACCTGGACGCGGCCAACACGATTGGTACGGTCAAGCTTTGTTTGGGTGTGCCACAGGTGATCCTCGTCGCAGACGATGCTGGTCCCATCCGAGAACCAGACCTCAAGGCACCGCCTGTCGTGCATCACATCGTGGGCGTACACGACTCGGCACGGCTGACCGTTCTGGTCGAACACCATGTCGCCCTCGACCAAATCACCCATGCGCTTGAACCCGCCGGCCACAACGGGAATCGGCGTATCAACGTCGAGTGCCTTGCCAGCACGTCGGTGCAGGGCAAGAACGGTGAACCTCTTGCGCTTCAGGTGACATTCCCGCTGCCACTGGCGCGGGTTGTAGTCAAGACTTATCGGCACTTGGCACGCCCGTGATGACGGTCAGGGTGATTTCGCCAGCGTGGTCCAGATTGACGCGGTCGCCATACACCTTGGGCAACACCTTTGACAGCAACCACTTGCGCGTATCGACCATGAGGCGCTGGTGAGCTACGGCGCCAGAGTCGTACCGACCGTCCGGGGTAAGCGGGGGGGTCATGTCTGACAGGGTGACGATCTCCTCAGCCCAACGGTGCGCTTGTGCAATTCTCGCGTGCGCGTACTTCGCGGCGAATCCGTTCAGGTCATTCAACTGCCAGTCCCTGACGGTTGCCTCGCCTGGCATGCCGGTGGTCTTACAAATGGCGTTGAGCGATTCGCCATTGGACAGGCGCAGACAGATCTCGTCGGCCAATTCCTGTGTGTAAACCGTTTGCCCACCGCGCTTTCTGGGCGTTTCGCCTAGCGGGCGCGGCGCTTGGCTGCCTTCGCCTTGTCCGCCCGCACGAACTTCTTTGCGACGGACATAGGGACGCCGACCTTCTTTGCGAACGACCGGGAGTGCGCTGCCGCCTGCATCAGGCGCTTCTGTGCGGGTGATTTGCTTGGCATCAGGTTTCATTCTTGTATGAAAGATGGATTTCCAGTCCAACGGATTCGGCGATGGCAATTGCGCTGGCGAGGTTGCATCCCTTGCGCCTGATCTTGGGAGCGTCAGAAAGCAGACACCGCACGTTGTGTGCCGCCATGCGGTCTTCGGCGTCCATGCGAACAGCCAGCGCGTTGGTGACCTGTCCGGTCTGTGCCATGTGCTCGCGCACGGCGGCCTTCCAGTCATCGAAGCTTCGTACGATCATGGCGTGATTATATCAGTCCTTGGTGCTGTTTATGCCGAAATCTTGGATAGTTGCCGCCCAGACTAAACGCGGTGTTCCCGGCCCCATCCAGCGTGCCTCGATCTCGTCGGTGACGAAGCACCGTGCTTCGACCTGGGTCATGCCCTGATCGTCGCGTAGGCGGGCTGCGATCATGTCCGCGCTGTAGACGACCACGGGCGGCCCTGCCTCGCCGGCACGAGGGTAGTGAACGCCGAGGATGCAGTCATCGAGGCCGGCCAGCAGCACCTGCTTCCCCTGACGTCTGCGCTTGCGTGCCATGACCGGGATTGTACGGTGCGGCTAGCCGCGCCCTCCATACGGCTGCGATGTTCCTGACGCTCTTGTCGGCGAGATCGTTGCGCACGACGGTCGCTGGGGATTGTCCGCCTTCGAGGTATTCGGCGAGCCATCGTCGGTACATGGCCTCGGCCTCGCCATCAGCGAGGCCGTTGGTTCGCAGTTTTGCGAGCGTGAGCTCGCGCTCCTGCTCGACCTTGGCGGTCATCACGGTGATGCCCTCGGCGATGACCTCGTCTTCGGTGACGGCCCTCTGCTGTCCGTCCTCCCCCTTGACATACCAATCCCCCGCCCCCGCCCGTTCGACCCGCGTACGCCAGGCTGGCTCGCGCATCAGCAGACGTCGCATCGCGTCTCGAGGAAGGGGGGTAGGGGGGGTTTTGTTTGTAGTTGTGGTTGTGGTTGTAGTTGCTGAAGCCACCCTAGTAGGGTTGCTTGAGCCACCCTGCGTTTCCGCTGGTAGGGTTGCTTGAGCCACCCTAGTAGGGTTGCTTAAGCCACCCTTGTTTTTGGCCCCAGAACGGGCTTCTGCACCCCTTCGGCCTGCCTCGACCGCCGCGGTGTGCCGGCTGCGAGCCTTCTCGCGCTCGACCTCCATGCGAGGGTGGACGAGGGTGGCTGGCAGGGTGGCTTGAGCTACCCTAACCTCAAACCGAGCCCTCAACACAGCCCAGTCTGCATCGGTCAACTGGCATCGAGTCATCGCCTGACAAGCTTCCCGGTCGTCCGGAATGCCTCCGTTCGTCCAGGCGTACATCAGCATCTGGGTGTACGCCCAGCCCTGCACCGGGGTCAGCATCGCCGTACTCACGAGGAAGTCGGTCGGGTACATCGAGAACCAAGGCAGATCCGTCGCCATGCCGCAATCCTGTCTGTCCGCCATGTAGCGGACGAATGGGAAAATCCGGGGCGAAGCGCGGGAGCGGCTGGAAGCACCGCGCCCCGCCACCGGAGTCCGAAATGTTGAGCGATTCCAGCCGCTCGTCACGCCATTGTAGCGTTTCATTTCATCGGCTGCTGGATCAAATGCACTACACATTTGCACATCTGTACCGCAATGGGACACAACGCCTGAGCGTCTGTCCCCGGCGGCAGGTTCCCGTTACCCCAATGTTCCGGCGCTGCGGCGTACCTCGCGGCCTTCAGGCAGCACCCATGTCGGCAGTCGAATCCGACGTCACCGCGCCCCTATCCTACCCGCCATGCGTCACTGCAACCTGCCGTACCACATCTATGTCAATGTGAACAATGTCGCGCTCGGGCCAGAGATGCCAGCCGGCACGACACGCGGGATACTGCACGGGATCTACTGCCGGCCAGGTCAGGCGATCATGGGGCACGTGCTGCTGGAATCAGGCGCCCACTGGTCAGGCATGCTGTGGAATTACATCAGCACGTCGTACACGTTCATGGAGCAGGCGCTGACGTTGCAGCCGTGGGGTGCGATGGGCGAGGACATGGAGGCCTGGCATTGCCACTACCTCGAGGGACTAGTTTGCTCGTCAATTCGCGGAGTGGCACTGCACGGTCGTCACACCGGGATCATGATCGACTGGCGCGACGGGTTCAGCCGATATCCAGACGAGCACAAGCCGCTCAACATGGTGCACCTGAACGGCGGCCAGTTCGCGCTGCTGCCGAACAACTACCTGATGTTCAACGACAAGCACCTTGTGCGCCCGGCGGCGCGTCCGACCGTCAGCAACTACCGGCGCAACTCCGAGGTCATTTGGGGTCCGTGAGCCGGTACCCCAGTTTCCACAGCAGACGGCTGATGTCGTTGGCGGTCGAGGCAACGGCGTCCTCGTCGAGCTCCGGCCTGGCGGCGTGCAGCGCCTCGTGGATGATGGTGTCGAGCATTTCCTGCTCGGACTGACCGCGTCGAATGCGAATGATGCGCGTGTCTGCACTATCGCCGTGCTCCACCTCGCCGTAGTTGACGAGGTGATTCACGAAGCGGAACACCCAGTACCGTTGGCCCAGGCGCACGCGCATGGTGATTCACTTGAATCCGCGCTTCATCGCCTTGTACGCGCTAGGGCTGACGGTGCTCTTTGACTTGGGTCGGCTAGTGCCGGCGGCCCGACGAGCGTTGATGTTTGCGTACAGGCCGCGCTTTGCTGCTTTCTTTGCCATGTTCACTTCCTTGAGGTCTTGCCGCTACACTTCCACTTCGCACGCGAGAGCCGGAGCGGGCTGTTCGGATCTCGTGCCGCCTTGGGGTGCTGCTTCATCTGCGCGAACGAGCGTGCGCAGTATGCGTCACCCTTGGCGGTGCCAGGCTTGATGCGGTCGCCGCCGCCCTTGGCCTTGCCGGCCTGACCGTAGCTCACGGTGCGGGTGCGTCCGGTTTCCGGGTTGCGAACGGTCTTGGCGAATCGTTTGCCCTTGGCAGGTGTCGG
>Ga0208644_1003098_pt1 | contig 13023 bp, 11 predicted proteins | sample VirMetDEL_Nov_18_FD_184517 | JGI IMG/M metagenome (GOLD analysis project Ga0208644, IMG submission 184517) | Aqueous microbial communities from the Delaware River and Bay under freshwater to marine salinity gradient to study organic matter... | ecosystem: Environmental > Aquatic > Marine >... | reverse complement strand
GATTGAGTGACGGTGTCTGATTTGCAGACTGCCGTTTTGGGTGACCTCGATTTTGTCGGTCAACTGTAGTTCTTCTAGTGCCATAATGATTTTTGTTTTGGTCCGTCCCGTCAGTCCAGACGGGGTAAATTGGTTAGGCGACTTCGTAGGCGCCGTTGAGGATGAGTGTGTTCGCGTTATTCACCGCGCCGGTAGTTAAATCAGTTACGTCTGCATCGCTGATTGAACCCGTGATGCCGGTCTTGCGCTTGGTGAGGACAATTTGACTGCTGCCAGAAACTACATAACCCGCAGTTGGTGCAGCACCCCAGTTAGTCGCATAGCCTATGTTGACACTCATGAAGTTGCTTGACGCTGTGAATGGCAGCCCACTAATACGAAGCTGCCCGCTTGCTCCCGTGGTATCTACTGAGTCCGTTTGTATATAGGCTCGGACGTGGCAGATGTTGCCAATTCGAGTGTAGCGAGCGCTCGCCACGTCCATAGTCATCGTAGTAAATGAGCCGGTCAGAGGTTCATACACTGGCGTCCAAGTCCCCTCCTCATACGCATCGAGGGTCGTGGTAGCACCTGACCCGAAATCTATGCCTGTGGAGTTGGCGACGAGGTTGCCCGATGAGTCGATGGTCCAGCGGGTGCTTCCAGATGAGCCAAATGCCAAGCTATCTGATGCATTTTGATAAACAACGTAACCCCTATAACGCTGATTTCCAGCGGTGCCATCCGCAAAATAAATAGCGGCCTCATTCGCTGAACCCGCGAAAACACTCAGACCTTGGTTTCCGGCGCCACTACCCACTACCAGATTATTGGCCGCAGCCGAGAGGTCACCCGGCGAGGCTGTCCCGACGCCGACCCGCCCCGCACTGTCGATGGTGCAACGGGTGCTTCCAGCGACTTGGAAATTCATCCCATTGCTGTCGTCGACTTCGATGCGGCCGTTGTAGGATGAGTCTGCGTTGTTGCGGAAACTCACGCTGGCAGTGCCGTCACTAGAGCGGCCTTTGAGCCAGACGTGATTGCCGTTACTGTCTTCTACGCGAAGTTTGCCAGCGGCGAAAGTAGTGCCTCCAACTGATACGTTACCGTCTTCTTGAACAACAAAGTTCGTGTCCGTCCCGTCAGTGACAGTCAGTGCCTGAGTGGACCCCGTGCCAGTGGTGGACTCGACCTCGGCCTTGCTTACGCTGATGGCAGCACTGTCCTGATAGGCCATATCGCCCAGCATCCCGTTCAGCGGAACCTCGTTGGGTGCAGTGCCAACGTCTGGCACTTCCAGGTTGAGCTTGGAGGTGTCCAAACTCGCTACATCGGACAAATTATTGGCCTCTTCTAGGTAGTCACCACTGACTCCCGCACTGACCTCTGCGATCAGATCGTCCTTGTCCATTTTACGGGTGCCTTGCGTGGACCCGTCTAATGCAATGAAGTCGTCACTAGCGAACGTAGTCGCTGTGTTGGTGATGTCTTTAATCCTTCTTGTGGCCATGTCGTCTAGTCAATTTGTATCAATAGATTTCCTTCAGAATCAACCAAATAGTCCCCGAGAGCTGTGACCAAGAACTCATCGTCTCCTGGTTCTGGATTATCCTCCAGATTAGGTGGCTCTGCGGGGAGTATTAGCTGAAGGACATTCATCAGCTCACAGTCTTATAAGCAACAACTGATCCGCTGGTTAAAGTTAGGGATGCAATATGTCCCACCAAAAGCTGCCCAGCAGCTAGAGTAACATTCGACACGTTGATCTGTTCGCCTGTCATAGTAGCGACGATGGTTGCCTCACATGCTTGTACAGCACTGAAAGGTCCGTCATGGGCACTTGTGTCGTTATAATAATCAAATCCGTTTTTGCCCATCGATTGCTCCTGATTCATCGCCATCTTTTTCCAGACGATGGAATCATTATCGGCAACCGTTACTCGGTTATCTCCGTATATTCTGCTGGGTATATCCATAAAAGTAAGGAGAGCGGGGGCCGAAGCCCCCGCCCTGTTTAGTAGTTAGACTATGTGCAGGTGACAGTAGTCAGGCTGCTCAAGTGGCAACGCTTGTAGATGATCATCAGACCAGCCGAGCGGTTTGAACCAGGCTTGGCTGCACCAGACATCTCAGCGATGTGGCGACCGTACTTGTGGAACGGATCATATCCAGAACCATCGGTCGAACAGGCTTCGTCACCAGTGATGAACTGCCAATCGCCCATGTAGGACTGAGGCTTCCAACTGGTTCGGCCAACTTGGCTGTCAGGACGTACCCAATCCCAAGTCATCACGTCTGGGCTAAGAACGAAAGCGGCCTCGTATGGGGCACTGGCTTCATCCAAGTAGCTTGGGTTGATGTCTTGGTACACACCCTTAGAACCGCTCACATCAGCAAACGTATTCACACGGGTGTAAGTACCACCGCTGAAGGTAAACCTTGGAGGCAGTGGGTTGATCAGGTGACGGAATCCCTTGATGGCGGTGTTGGCACCCAAACGACGGAACAGCTCGCTGTTCATGGAACCCTGACGGAGATCGTCACGGAACTCGGCGTTGTTTAGGATGATAGCCTGAGAGGCTTCCATACCGAGGTACAAGGAGAACAGAGGTCCACCGTTGTCGAGGCTGACAAACCCATTGGAGTCAGGGTTGCTGGCTCGTTTGTGGATCAGATGCACGTAAGCCTTGTCCAGAGCTTCCTGAGTCAGGTCGCTGGAGGCTTCAGGCAGCGCGGTCAACCCAGCACCAGGAGCGGTGATAGGGAAGGCAGCGGTCATAACAGCCTTGGGTACCTTGTCGTAGTACTCCTTCATCAGCTTGTTATCCAGCTCAACCTGAACCAGTTTGGTCAGTTCTTCCACGTATCCGTTGAGGAACTGCGGGGCAAGGTGCGAAAAGTTCATTTCGTCCTTACAAAGCAGAGGCCCACGCATCTGGAAGTGGGTAGGTGAGTAGGTCAACTCATCGTAACCAACGGTGTAGTCTTGGAAGTTGTACGCACAGGCACCAGCGTTAGAGCCGTTAGCCAGTGTGTAGGAGTCCCAAGTACGCTCGTCCGTAGTAGGATACGAGTTACCCATTTCAAACACAGACTTGGTCAGACCAACGTGTTTCGGAAATTCCCCACGGGGAATGAGATTGCTCCAAATGGAGCTAAAAGAAGCGCGACGATAAAGCTCGTCACCGAGATGCTCTGTCGCCACTCTAAATGCGTCATAAATATTGTCGCATGCCATTGTATTGGTTCCTTTCTTAGGAGTTTACACGATTAAACGACTCCCTCTGACGAGGCAGTCCCTGATAGTGCTTGGCGGCGACCCGAGCATTTCGCCTATGAGGAAGACGAACTCCTCCTACGTCTGAGCGAATTAGACCATATTGAGGCTATCAGTCAATAAAAAACCCGCCCTCCGCAAGGCAGAGGACGGGTCGGGTTTATGTATGGACTACGAACCCGAGCTTGCTAGAACGGTTCTAGCAAAGTATCCAACGTCTCCCACATCCTCAGATCCCTCGGTGTAACCCGATGATCCCCCTGGTTGAGCGTCTTCGTAAGCTTGTAGTTTCTTGGCCAGAGCCTCTCGCTCTGACTCACTCCTAGCCAAAGCCTCGATGTAGGCTTTTTCACGGACTAGCGAGGTCTTGCCAATGCCAGCTAGGAACGCCGTTTGCACGGTTTCCTGCTCTGTCATCGGCTCGAACAACACCTTCTTGGTGTAGGCCAAGCGTTCGCTGACCTGCTTGTTGTGGGTGTCTTCGCCATCCTTGAGGGAGAACAACTCAGGCATTTCCTCCTGTGCTGTCTGAAGTCCCAAGTGGTACAGTTGTTCAGTGGCCTTTTGAGATTCAACTTGTTGCTGCTGAACCTGTTGTTGCTTGGACTGTCTCCACTCATCCAGTTTGCTTTGGGCCGAGGTGGTTATATCTTCCACAGCCAAGTTGGCAGTGTCTACACGATCGACCAAGGTCCAGACCCTACTGGACACAGCGGGGCTGACTTCCTCCAGCATCTCAGCCAGAGCCTTGTCTCTAGCATCTGGGTTCAGCCGCAAAACACGTTCGACACCTTCTAGCGATGGGGCGATACGTTGGATGCCTTTGGCTGCTTCCTTCAGCTCCGACTCAACTCGATCCCTGGCTCGCTTGACTTCTGGACTACGCAAGATGTCTAGCTCGGCTACTTGGTTGGCCAGATCCTCACGCTCGGATTTGATGCGTTCGTATTCTTCCAAGTCGAACTGTTTCTTGGCACCCTCTAGTTCAGCCTTGAGCTGGTCTAGCTGGGACACAAGATCTGTCCGTGTAGCCTCTGAGTCCTTGAGTCGGGTTTCGATCTCCTTCTTAGACTCGCGTAGGGCTTTCCAGTTGGTTTTCTGTTCGTCACTAAACCCTTTCAGGTCTTCTTCTGGTTCAGACTCAGGAGCCTTTTTGGGTTCCTTAGCTTGTGGTTCGGGAGCTGGTGCCGTGTCCTGAGTCTTTGGTTCAGGAGCATCGGTGGACATGCTCTCCATGACTGCCTTACTAAAAGGCGTTTCTGGTTCGTCACTCATTTATCTCACCTTTCTTCAAATGTCGCTTCCAATTCCTGCGCGTCCTCCACGTAGTGTTGAAGCGACAAAAGCTTGTTCAAACATATGTAGTACCCGTCCTCAAGACTTGCTAGTCTTAGCTGCTCGCTTTCGCTTGCGTTTAGCGGCAGTTGGATTAGCTGCTTTGGCGTTTCTCTTCTCAGGAGTTCCAGGATAGCCTGCATCTCCGGTGTTCGCATCAACTTCTTTGTCTGCGAAGTCAGTTCCTGTGACTGCTGCCACACTGGCGATGGGTGATAATCGACCTTTGCCTTTGGCTGTAACGGTATTTGGATCGTCTTCTTTTTGAACATAAACTCTCATTAAGTCTAACAAGTCTTGATGTGGGATCTTGACCCACCCACTCTCGAAGTCATTGACCCCGAACACTACGAAGTGTTCCTGCTTGGCTTCATCGTACAGGCTACCGCCAGGGAATATAACCAACGGAAACTCCAGAATCCTACGGTTGTGCAAGCTGCCGTACATCAACGGGATCGTCGTCGAACGAGTAATCCTGAACGGTGGTTCTGCCTCAAACGCATAGGCTCCCATATAGTACCTACGCCGTCCGTTCCACCATGGGGTAGAACTGTGGAAGAACGCAAAGTATTCGTTGCCTATCCGAACAGGGTTAGATCCACCACGGCGTTGGCCGTAAAACCATATGTCGCGGTCGATGGTAGTTTCGTACTTATGAACTGGACTAGCTGCGGAGTCGCACTTTAGCACGGTGTGCGGCTCGATGTTGTAAATCAAATGAGGCTCGCCATCGTGCATGAACCAAGTCCAGTTCTTTTCGTGACCTTTGTTGGCCCATATGTCATGCCCGTTTTCACCGTATCTAGGGTGGTTGATACCCATGATGTTCCAAGTCAGATCCATGATAGCCATGGTCTGGTGAGCATAGGTCTTGCCTTGGATAAAATTAGTGCAGGTCAGCCATAGCTTGCGCCCTGTGTTGAATATCCGTGGATCCTCCCACTGCTCTAGTTTGGTTCGTCCCAACGGCAACGGTATATCAGTTTTAGTAGCGTGATTGACCGCAGTATCGTTCAGTTCGTAACGGGTTAGTTTACTGAACGAGTTGTAGGGGGGTGGCCTGTGTGGGTCGATCTGGCAATTACGCACGATCAACCAACGAGTGCCGTTGATGTCAACCACTGTGGGGTTGAAGTATAACCGATTGTCCTCGCCATACGGCAGATCGAACACACCTGATTCCCAAGGTACTTGATCTTGGAATGCTGGTATGTCCTGCTCAAACTGCGCCATGATCTTGTCGATGCTGGCGTTGTTTGTGTCTTGTATTCTACGGAACTCTTCCAAGTGAGCATTGATAGCTTTGATCTTGGAGTTAATGTCCTCGGCTCTGTCTTGGAGATCACTGCCAAAGCTTTTGAGCTTGGCATCCATGTCCAGTACAGTCTGTGCGCTAGGTGAAACCATAGATTTAAACCACAACTTTAGTTTCTCTTTCCAGACCGTCTTTGATAAACGCCACATACGTTGGAAGTTTTTATTTCGTCGATCTTGTCGCACTTCATCAGCAACAACTCTTGTGCGTTCTGGGTTGTTGCCCAGTCCTCATCGTCAAAATAAACGATGCCTCCGTCTCGGACTCGGTCTACCCACATGGTCACATCTCGGACTGAATCCCAACGACTGTGGTTGCCATCTATATGTAGAACGTCGATGTCGCCTTCGATTTCAAAATATGCCTCGACAGTACTCATCTGCCTAAGCCTAACGTATTCAGATACACCAAGCTCCGTGCATACTCGTTCGCACTCTCCTTTGATCGCTTGATAGTTCTGCTCACGCCACCAGCTTGCGTTCACTGCATCGTTATTGTCCATGGCTGGACTCGCTGCCCAAGTATCCACGCCATACACAACGTGGCGTTTGTCGTTGCGTTTGGCCAAAGCCAAGGCGAACGCAATCAAACTGCGTCCTGCAAACACACCTAGCTCAACGCATAGCTTTGGGTTCTGCTCATACACCATATCAAAGATATGGTTGGCTTTGGATGGATCACACCAACCGTTCATGGTTGGCACCGTTTGTAGTAGTTTCGCTTTGTAGTCCATGGTTAAAGATCAAATACGGGTTGGTTAGCCATCCAATGTTTGATGACATCTAGTCCTCGTTCCCACCTTGCTCTAGCCAAGTCCATTAGTTCAGGGACTCGTACGATTTCGGCATTTACTACAGCAGTTAACGATTGCCTATCAAACTCTCTGGAGTTAGCCCGATACACACCATGCTGCCTATGTAGATAAATGAGATCGTAGTTAGACCTGACAGGATTAGGGAAGTTAACCAGTTTGTGATGCCTATTTAGTACAGGTTTATGGCCGTGATGATACACGAATATATCTTTGTCGAACTGGATCGGCGCATCTGGATCAAGTGTTTGTAGCCGACTAAACAACTCAATGTCGTTTAGCTCTTTCTGTCCCTCGAAGTTTTCGTCAAACCCGTTCAGTCTGTAAAACCAATCTCTCGGCATCGAAAAGAATCCAAAACATTGCTCCCACGGAATCTTGCTAAAACCCTCCAGAACGCGCTTTCGATTCCAGTTCAAACAAGTCCATCGTATATCGCCTGGGTCTAAATATTTGTGGTGTACGTTCAAGTGCTTGTGCTTTTTGTCCGAACCGTTGGTCCGTAAGTAGTCACCTATTTTTTCATGGTACAAGAACTGAACTATTTTGCCTGCCTCACGTTTCTTATGGAGTTTCTCCATGAAGAACGGTGGGACTGATACACAGTCAGACAAGATTACCAAATAATCCCCAGTACTATGCCTGACCGCTTCGTTCCACACTTGGCTGAACGAAGGGTATCCTCGGCGCATCCACCAGTTGTCCTGCTGTACGACTTTGACTTGGATTAACGGATACGGCTTGAAGAACTTGGCCAGATCTCTGTGGTCGGTCAGGTTGTCAGTAATGACCAACTCAACAGGTTCAGTAAGCTGCGGATACAAAGAATCTACAAACGGTTTAAACAAATGAACCCGCTTTGGGTAGTCGTTGTAGACTCCGAATGATTGCCTAGCTGTTGGTATACAAAAACTAATCACATGTCCTCCAATGGTTGTCCGTCACGCCAGTCGTGCTGCGGTATACCGCACTCTGGCAACTGACCAGTTCGCAACACCTCGGCCCTAGCTTCACGAATGTCCGAGTATTTGTTTGAGTAAAACGCACTCTTAGATCTCCCATCGTATATGACCGAATTCAAGATAATGTGAGACGCATCCGTATGGCCCATTGGTTTGATAATCCGTTTGGCTACGTCTCCAAACCCGTGATGGATGTCCGACTCAATGGTTTTCATACGAGGGCAAAACTTAAACTTCCAACCCTTTCGCTCCATAATCATCCCTGTTATGTAGTCCTCACTACCCATCGAGTCGCAGTCCTCGTCGAATCCGTTAGCATCCAAAAGTGCATCGATCGGACACGCAAACGAACACCCATACATCCAACTGCCAGAACACGGGAACGGATCCGTGTTATCTTCAGAAAGTTTAGCTCTCCTTGAATCAGGATCTACGTGGCTAGAGTACAACAACTGCCCTTGCTCTACGTACATGTCCCTGTGTTTGTCATAGGTGCCCAAGTACACAGCTTGTTCAGCTTCAGCTTGTTTGATGTGGTCCCACCAACCAGGGCACACAACCGACAAATCATCCAAGAATGCAATCATAGGTGCCTGTGCCAGCAGGATACCTGTATTGCGATAGTTGGATGCCGCGAAATAATCCTCACTCGTTAGCCTGTGAGTGCCGCACCATACGTTGGGTTTGACCGTGGTGTGGACATAGTTAAATCCATTAAGTATTTTTTCTAATTGGATCTTGACCCAAGCCCGTCGGCCTTCATTTTCCGCAAATTTGTCTACCAGAATGAACTGAACATCACCACGTTCTTCTAGTGGGATTTCGTGCGCCAAGCTGTCCAAGGTCCAGTGCAGGAGCGGCTCAATGCGGTTGGTCAGATATACGATGCTGTATTTCATTTTCTGAATCTTCGGCCTGTCCCGAACCCTTTGCGTTTAAGTAGTTTAGCTACAGGTTTAACCCATTTAGCTTTGAATTGTTCCGAATCAACTACCGAGTTGTATCCCAAACGGTTACCAAGTCCAGTCGCTATCCCTCCGACAAAATGATCTACCCTAGACGCATAGCATACCGCAGCCTTCTTGCGTTTGGATTTAAGCCACATCCAGTAGTCACAATCGATTTCGTACCTGATGTACCGTTCATCCCATCTGAACTCTGAGTCAGTGCGAAACAAGTTCATATGACCCATAGGATGATCGCATTCCATGACTTGGTACTTAGGTCGGCCTGATTCTCTGAAGTTCAGACCCTTGTGTATGTCTGATTTAGCGTACGGATGTATGGATTCGTACTCGGATTCGTCCCAGCCATCCAACAGGTTGGTCAGCCATCTTGAGTAGAATTTAACATCCGCTGTGGCGTAGCATATGTACTCGTAGCCTTTGGCGTATTTGTCTCGGCCTAAGTTCCAGAACTTCGACAGACCAAACGATTTGTTTACGAACACATAGGTGTACCCAAGCTTTGTGGTTAGTTGCTCTAGCTTGCGTCTGTACGAAGGATCGTCGTTGCGATCATCCAGAACAACTAAATGAGCTGAACAAGTAGACGCATGAGAACGCAAGGCTACGGAGTTTAGCCTGTGCGTTTCACGATTAACCGATGTGGTCGGGAGTATAGTGACCGTATCGTAGTCCACACTGGAACCACAAAGCTGGTCATCAACTTTGTCAAACCTTATTTTGGTTTCTGATCGTGTTGGCGGTCAGAGCATCCTGAAGCCTCATCTGATGCTCAGTCCTCATGCGGCTCAGTTCCATTTCGTTCTGGGCGCGTTGTTGACTGATAGACATCTTCTGCTGGGCCTCAGCTTGCTTGATCTGGGTCTTTGGATCCATGCCTTGCTGCACCATTTGAGCCTGTTGAGCTGCCATGGCTTGCTGTTGTTCGCCAGCTTGGGCCTGCTCCAGCAACCCACCAAGTTCCTCCATTTGTTCTTGGAGACCCTCGAATCGTTGCCGCAACTGCTCAAACTCTGCTTGGCGCAGAGGATCCCCAGCAAGACGTTGCAGATGTTGCCCTGTATGTTGAAGAACAGCCATCGCATAGACTAGGATTTCCTGCGGGTTACCCCCTTGCTGCAAGGCAGCGAGACCCTCCGCAACCGATGCCATGTGAACCCCAGCATGAACAACATCGTTCTGAGTATCGGTCAAAATGACCTCGTTGCCAACTCTCATGCTGCCGTTCTCCTGAGTGGCATCCCATTCGTGGTCCTGCAACGTCGTCGCAAGTCGGTTGGATGGGTTGTACCTCTGGACCATGTCGAACCCTGCTGTGGCTGCAATAAAGTCATTGACCAAGTTCTCACGACCACCTTCTGGCAATGATCCAGCCAGGGATCCTAGCAACGACTGCAAGGTTTGGGTGCGTAGGAAGTGACTTCCCTGACCGATAGTCCTAGTCGCACGGATCGTGCAGAACTCTAGGATGTTGTCGGGTATACCCTGTGCGGCTAGTTTTTGCCTAAACACGCGAGCTGCCTTGGCTGTATCGCTAAAACTGTTCAACTTTCCAGTCAGTGCCCTGCGGAATCGTTCGGTGTACCAGTTATCCAGTTGTTCGTAGTACCTCTGGATGCCTGTTTTTGTCAGAACAGACTGTTGGTTCACAGTCGAAGCAACCTCAAACGCTGTGCGGGGGTTACCCCGTGGTTGGCTGACCTGTGGCCTAAACTGCGACAGATTGGCTTGTAACTCGGAGTCTAGCTTGGATGACACTGAGGATGCTGCCTCAATAGCTCCACCGACTCCGTTGAAATTCATCGGCTCGAAGTTTGACTTCCAGATCGTGAACGGTCCCATGCTGACCATCGAGTCAGGGGTTGCTGATCCAGTCTGTTGGTTGCGTAGATGCAATGAAGCCATCACGAACGCATTGTCTACCAGCGAGTTGGTCAGTCGTTCCTTAGTCCACAAGAACTGGAACATACGTACTCCAACACCTTTGATCGAATGGTACGTGCCGTCGCCACGATCTAGCATGAACGGGCACAGGACTTGGTTCCAGTCCTTGTACTTACGGACTTTGCGATACAGAAAGCCAAAGTCATGGTCTAGGTTGACCCAAACCTCAGTGATCCCACCTTCCTTGTTGTCCTTGCTCGGAAACTCCTTGAAGAACAATCGAGCCACATTGATGACCTGATCAGGGCTGGTGTACTCAAGATCGTTGTTGCGAATAGCTTGTTGCTGGCGTTCCCAGTCTTTGGGGTACACAGCAAACTCGTCCGTAGCTTTCAAGATAGATTGTCTGACGGCAGCAACGTCCCATCCTACCTTGGTAGCTATGTCAGGTTCGTTGATGTACCTGTACAGTTCCGCTGGCGTAAATACCTCTCGGACAACGCACTTAGTCCAACGACGCAAGTCAGATGGTTCGTTGTCGGCTACCAATACACGGTCGTGTTTCTTGGGGTAGGTTACCCAGTCATCTTCGCGTTCCCACAACATAGGACCGCTTCCATACAAAACCATGTCGTGCTGGCTCAGTTGGATGCCGTAATCCATCGATGGATCTTGCCGTTGCAGATCATCGAACTCTTGGGTCAAGATCTTGCCCCACTGAGCATCTTGATCAGGGTTACCTGAATCGCACTTGATCGTAGCGTAGGTTGGTACCTCAGCAAACAGGTCGTAGTACGCAGTCAGCGATGTCTGCAAGAACGACAATGCTTGGCCTGAGTTAAAGTTACTCCTGTACTTTTGACCTGCCTTAGCCAGTGCGTTGGGTGAGTAAGGGGGGTTACCATCGACCAGTCCTTTGACTCTGGAGTTTCGCTCCAGTCGTTTGTCGTTCTGGTCCATGACATCTTCGGCAATCTGCCTAGCCACAATTGGATCGGTGACCCTTGTATTGGGCACCGAACCGCTCTCATTCAAATTCAATAAATCGTCGTTCATGCTATAGCCTCCCATTTGCCTTGGGGACATTTCTCGCTCGCTGCATACAGTTTAAACCCTGTACACCCACAAGCCCCACACTTCCCGATACCCAATACAGATTCGCCCTTCCATAAAGGGCAAGCCAGACATATGTCTCGCCGTTCACCAAGTTGCTCGGCTGACACTGTCTTGAACCCTGTTCTAGCAAACCCAATCAAAGCCCGTCCAAACCTGATCAATAGTTCGGCTTTGGTCGGTGGCTTGAGATCCCTGCATTTCCACTCAGGATCGGGGATAGATTTGCATATCCGATCTTGGATTAAAAGCTCTAAGTCCTTGGGAGGAGTCTCGTTGTTTGAAAAGTAAGCCTGCCGCACGTCGTACACTAAATGATCCAAGGTAGTGCCCCTGAACTGTTTATCAGCGTATTCGTAGGTCCAACCTCCTGGCGGCACTTTGTCTCGTTCGTTTAGTACTTGCATATCACAATGGTGCGTCTAAATCCTCAAACTCATCACCGAGTTCGTCGTATATAGCTTCAGCATACTGAGCGTAGTCGTCCTTGTCTTGCTCACGGACATGATCGCCCACAAAGACTCCGATGCCTGATCGCTTGGCGACCTCGGTCAGGATCACAGTGCAGTCAGCGATGTCAGGGGACATGCCGTACACTGACTTCATGTCTCGCTTGGTCTGGAGCTTGATCTTGCGTTTCTCGTCTTGGAACTCCCGTGAACAAAACTCCTTGGCTGTCCATGGGTCGATCCCTCGCAACTGCCCTGCCTGTAGGTACTCGCGAGCCGTAAACCATAGCTCGGTCACACGGCGATCGTAGACCTCCTTGGCTGGACGCAAGTCCTCACTGGATACAGGCAGGTCACTAGGTGCCCCACCAAACTCAACGCGCACAATGGCTGGCGACCATTCCTTGGCTAGAATGTCCGCTAAACCACCGCCCTCACCGCTGGCATCGATCCCGAAGTCCTCGGGCCTACAACCTCGTTCAGCACACTTGGACTGGATCTGCGATGCCAGTTGGTAGTGAACAGGCTCACTGGAAGCAGCATCGATTTCAAGCTCTTCGTACATGTCCAGTTCAATTCCAGGTTTGCCGTCCTCGATAATACCAATCTGTCCGAACCGTAGTACCGCACGGTCACCACCACCGAACGCAGGGTCACAGGCACCGATGACTTTGATGTTCCGTCGGAACACAAAGCCTAGATGAGCGTCCATCTTCGCAAGCAATGGCTCGTTGAACACGGTCTTCAAGACACCACTGGGTGCCCAGAAACCACGATAGAACTTCCAGAACAACGGTGACTCTGGTCCGTACTTACGACGTGAACCCTCCAACTGATGCTCAGTCATCAGGTACTTGTACGTCGTCTTGCCAGCTATGATGTTCGGTGATTTCTCAGCGTCAAAGCGTACACAGTACCCAGGCTCACCGTTCA
>Ga0208644_1003093_pt1 | contig 13031 bp, 14 predicted proteins | sample VirMetDEL_Nov_18_FD_184517 | JGI IMG/M metagenome (GOLD analysis project Ga0208644, IMG submission 184517) | Aqueous microbial communities from the Delaware River and Bay under freshwater to marine salinity gradient to study organic matter... | ecosystem: Environmental > Aquatic > Marine >... | reverse complement strand
AATGAGAATAATAAAAAAATCATATTTGTCTGATATTCCCGTTGTTAAAAGCGATGTTGATAAAGACAATCTACCTTATATTCCAGTAAAACCGCTACCTAAAAGAGGCAGTATTTATATTTGTGGTTCTCCAGCTTCAGGAAAAACTACATTAATGACTAGTTTATTACTCAGTCACCCAACAAAAAAAGCACCTAAGAAACCTAGGTATTATTATCGTTACTTTGACAGAGTTGAACTTATATCTAATTCATTACAAACATTGCCATTGAAAAAATTTGGATTACCAGATGAACAAACCCATAATCAATATTCCGATGAACTTTTAGATGAAATTATTGATGATATGCGTGAGGATGAGAATTACAATAGTTTAATAGTTTTAGATGACTGTATACGAGACTTATCACGAAGTAAAATATTAACAAAAACTATTCTAAATAGAAGACATTGTACGCATAATTCTGATGAAGACGACCAAGCAAGTTTAAGTATTTGGATTACATCACAGAAATATAACATGCTACCTCTATCTCTTAGATGTAATATGTCTCACGTCATAATATTTAGAACGACTAATAAAGCTGAATTAACGGCTATAAAAGATGAGCTTATGACTGATTTGAACAAAGACCAGCAAGACGATATACTAAAATTAGCATGGAGTCGTCCATATGGTTTTCTCTTCATTGATGTTTATGCACCTAGAGATAATCGTTATTTTTCAAACTTCGATTTAATATCTATTGAATAATAAAAATGAAGCTCACTACTCCTCAAAAATTTACAAGGTCAACATGTAACTGCGATTTTTGTAAAGAGACCCATAACATCGTTGATAACAAATGGAATAATTATAAACCTACAAACAACTTACAAATAAGAATGCTTAAAATTATAAAGAAAATAGAAAAGAGATTTTAATACCATTTTTTGTATTAAAATTTGTACGGGGTTTATAAATACTTTTGATAGAGATATTCTCCGGTTCCAAATAGGAACCCTGTAGCTAATCCGATTCCGCCACCGATTAAACCCCCCATGGGTCCACCGAGCATTGTACCTGTAACAGCGCCAGCAACACCCATACCGACCATATTATCTGAAATGTCTCGAAGATATACTTCTTTCGGAGCATTGTTTTGAAACCATTTATCAGTTTCATATGCAGTAACTGCTCCAGCTCCTGCTCCTACAGCTACTGGTAATACTGCTTCTGCCGTAACTGCTGTACCAGCCAATCTTAGGGCACCAGCTTCACCTAACCCACCACCAAAAAATCCAGAAATACCCTGTCGAGCATCTTCCTGTACCTTATGATCAGGATCTACCCATGTATCAAGTGTATAGTCTACACCTTTTTGTGCTAAAAAGCCGGTGGCTAAATTAGTGCCCCCAGAACGAATGCGACTACCATAACCAACTTCATTAATAGTGGGTACTTGATTAGAACTATGGAGTTCCATGAAAGCATCTTGATTTTGAAGACTTAAATCATCTATAAATTTATTATGAACGTCAATACTCCCGTTATTCAGTGTTGAAATTTCAGCTGGCGACAATTCTGTTTCGAAATCAGATTCTCTTGGAAACTGTTCGAAATGTTCCTGTTCATCGCTTGTAAAATCACCACCAGATAGTTCCCAGAGTGCTCTTTGATTCTTAAAACCATCACCTGCGAGTTTAATATTACCATCTTCTAAGATAGTACCACCTGCGTCTAAGCTGTGAATGTAATCAGTAAAGCTTTTATCACCTCGTCGGTTGGTAAAGAATTCATTAAACTGACTAGGTAGGTTTGCATTAGCTTCATCTATTCGACTCATCTCAACGTCAATACTTTGTTGAGGTGGTAAAATAGTTAATTCATTCATACGTCTTTCTAGATCTGTTAAGTCTAAACTTGGAGCATCATTTTCAACACGATCGAATAATTTGGGTGGCGGAGGCGCTCCTTCAACTAGAGGAACGGCTATAGGCCCTTCACCGCCTCCCATAAAAACAGTATCTTCACTCGGTGGTGGAGCACCCCCGCTAATCATATCAAAGTACGATTCAGTAGATTGCACGGGAACTCGATTTAGTTCATCCATTTCTAGAGAAACATTCTCAAAATCATCGCCTAGTAATGGTTGTTCTTCTGAAATGCTTTGTGCAGGTGAATCAAAACGATTTCTAAGAGCTTGTCCAACCAGTTTTATCTTCTTCATTTTGGAAACACCTGATTTAACTATGTCTTTAACCTTTTGTTTAACGTGATTAAATGATATTGATTCTTTATGATGGTTTATTTCAGCAAATTCACGTCTATCATATAGCCTGTTTTTTCTAAAATTATTGATTTTTACAAGCGATTCAGCATCCGATAATTTACGGGCTGTCTTCCTTATATTTAAAATCTTAGCCTGTCTTTCAACCTCAGATTGTCTAGGCTTATTTAGTATCATGTTATCTATTGAATGAATCGTAAGTGGGTTTAGAGCATTATCATAAGGAGGTAAAGTTTCAACTTTAAAATTTTCATTTTGAGCCATTGCAGCTAACCCAAAACTAAATGGATCCCCTTCTGACCTTATAACACGATGCTTACCAGATTTTAAATTAGAGATACCAGTACCGAAAAAAGGATTGAAATTAGTCGTTTTATAACCAAATTCTTCTCCTAAGTTTACAGCTATACTACTCCCTCGGCTAAAACTAAGCAGTTCTGACGGATCACCATACTTATTAACAACTTCCCTAAGTTGGTTTCTAGCTTGTTTATATTGGTTAGTAGAATGCACATCCCTCGTTAAAATTTTATAATTAAGACGCCAGTCTCTTGGGTTTGTTGGTTGTGTGCCTCGATAAGCAATTTTAACTTCCTGTGGAAATGCACTACTCCGCTCTATAGTCTGCCCAGTATCTGATCTTGCCTTACGAACTAACACAAGGCCTACATCATCACTTAGTTCGTCGTCTATATAAAAAGGTATGTCCTTTTGTTCTAAATACATATTAGCTTTATTATGACCATCTTCGTTGTAAAACTCTCCAGCTTTAACCATTTTTGCTTTATTAAGCGTTTCTTGATCAAGTGATTTAGTATTTGGACCATGATACTGCATATAAGCATAATTATAAGTGTTGAAGAATTCTTTAGCATGGTCTTTTTTAGTCTTTTTCTTTTCATCTTCACCTGTAGGCGGTAAAATATACGGTTCAAAGCTTTTTATGAACGGGGTATAAGTATCTGTTAATTTAACTTGCTGTTGAATATTTTTTCTAATATCTTCAATACGTGGTTTATATAGTAAATACTGAACTGGAGTTAATGATGTTTGGAATATATCTAAATCCTCGAGTTTCTTTCTATAGAATGATGCTGATTTCATTTTATCTTTATTATAATAAAAGAAATTAATAATGAATATTTTACATATCCGTTCAAAAGATGTCGCAGAAGACGATGTCTTTAATTCATTCTTTACTGTCAATTTAACACAGCCTATATTAGCTTCGACTGAAGAGGAAATACACGTGTCATTAATAAGTTGCGAAATACCACACAGCTTTTACTGTATAAGCAGTGATTTAAAAAACAATACAATTGTTTATGATAGTTCAATATTTACTTTTCCTAACCAGAATTATGATATAAATGAACTACTAAGAATCTTAAACGAAGATGACGTTTTTCCATTTGTAGTAACTCATAATATGTTTACCAATAAACTGACCTTAAAAAACAATACAGCATCATCTCATACTATAAACTGGGCTGATTCTTTATCTACAAAATTGCTTGGTTTTGAAGAAGGCACGAATACTATAAATGCTGGAGAATCAATAACATCTGATAATATAGTTGATTTAGCAACAGTTCATAGTATTTTCATTAGGTCTGATTTATCATCTGGTAATGTTCAGTCAACAAATTCTGGTAATTCTACTATACTTCAAAAAATTAGTGTAGATTGTAACCCGTTTAATATTATTTATTTTAATGACCAAGATCATATAACTACCAGTATCATCAATAAACGAGTAATTGACCATATTTCGTTTAGAATAACTGACCAGAATAACAATCTGCTGAACTTTAACAAAGTTAACTATGAATTTACTATAAGTTTTGATGTCAGAAGCAAGAAAGTTTTGAAACACGAAATAATCAGTGTGTCAGAACCAGAACAAAATTATGCGGGAGAGGCCTCCCCCGGGTCGGGAGAAAGAACAATAGACGATACTCATCCTATTCAAGGTAAATCAGAAATTGAACATGACAGTGAGCAAATAGTATTAGATGCTCTAATTGAACAGCTTGAATCTACTTAGAATTCTCATTACGAGTCACGATTTCTAACTCTTCTTTATCAAGAGGGTCTCTAATACATTCAATACATCCACATGTAAGTTTAACGCATCTCGATTGGGACATTTGATGAAATAATGTTTGAGTCAGTGCTGTAAGTCCTGTTAAAGTTACGGCGATTATAGCTGTTATTCCTGCTGGATCCATTTTTTTATATTAAAGAAAGATAATTAAAATTCTTTGTACCAATTCCTAGGTTCTGGTTGACCAGCTAATAGAGCGTTAAGTAAACTCATTTTTAGATCTCTGTTAACATCAAGAATTGACTTTGATCGGGCTTTCTTATCTTTGCGATTCCTATAGTAATATCCATTCCAGCCCATATCTGTTAAAGCTTGTGTTAAATCAGCATTCCATTTTCTGTACCCTGATTGACCTTTAACATAAGCTGATAATTTTTCTCTGGGGGTATTATAACTAGGTGGTGGACCAGGTTTAGGTGGGTCAGGATGACGCTCTAATAACTCCTGCTTATCAATAGCCATGGAAGCTTCGATTGATTTTAAACCTTGATGCGTAGGAGGAACTCCTTCTTTTAAATTTATAGCTCTTACTTGTTCATGGTATTTTTCAATGTCCGCTATTTTCTGTTTTATATCTCTAGAATTATCACCAATACCGTTAGTTACGTCTGCTTTTAATTGAAGATACATTTGATTAACCTCCTCGAGTCTTTGCTGGGCATCTTTGACTTTATCACCGATCGTCTCAGTGTCTTTGATTGGTACCTTAATTAGATTTCTTATTGTTGAATTAACAAGAGTTTTTACTCCATTAAAGCCTTGTAATAGGTCTAGATGCTCTTCTATAGCATTTCTATGTTTGCTTTCAAATACAGTAAATAAATTCTTTAAATCAGTGTGTCTAGTCTCTAGTTCAACAACTTCAAGCTCCGTTATATTACCAATAGAATTTGATCCACGTATTTTACTCCGAATTGTATTACCTAACTCGGCCACAATTTTCCATTCTTGTTGTGTATCTAATCCAATAGTTTTTTCTTTTAAATTCAAAAGTTTATCTTGAGCTTCAACATCGTTTTTAGATAATTCTTCATTGTATTCTTTGGTAGCCTCTGCTATTTGTTTATCATATTGCTCTTGTGTTATTTTACCACCAGCTAACTGCATTCCAGCAGCTTGTTTTTTGGTATTAAATGCTTGGGTGATATTTTGAATATTTGCTTGTCTTTCTTTCTGTATATTAATGGCTTCCTGACTATCTTGCGGGTTTACAGGTTCTAAACCTTGTTCAATAGCTTTTAGTTTAGCTTCTATAGTAGGGTCTATAATACTTTCTGGTTTAGCAGGTTTTACTGGTTTTACTTCAGGCTTTATAAGAGGATAATGTGGCAAGAATGGTATTCCTGCTCCGGTCATAACGGTACGAAATTCATTAGCATAGCCACTAGGGAAAGCCCCCTGGTGCTCTGGCATACCGAAAAATCTAGGTACTTCTTCTTTCTTCCTAATTAGCGCCTCAATTTCTCGAATTCGCATCATAAGAGTATTTGTTAAGCTTTCTATATCTTCAACTGATTTAGCATTTTCAACTCCTGGAGGCATTTCACCTATAGATGCTGGTATAGTTATTTTAGTTTGTAGTGCTTTCTCCTTAACTTCTCTAAATAGTTCAAGAGTTTGTTTTAGCTTTTCTATAGCTTGTTTTTTCTTACTATCTCTTTTCTCAGTCCTTGGTTTACGATTAACAACTTTCTTCTTAGGTTGCTGTAAAATCACTTTAACTATCTGAGTATTAACCATCTGGTTAGCTTCTTCTGAAGCATTGTTAGATTTATCTGATGTACTTTTAGTTTTACGTTTACGATCACGTTGTATAGCTCTCCTTGGCATATTTTTATTATATGACGAAAAAATATTTATCTATAATAAAAATGCATTACTTTAATAATGAAGTAGAAAAAACTAAAAAGCAAGTTAAACCACCTACTTGCGAAAGTAATAGAATGAAGAAAGATCAATGTGATTGCGGTTGTAAAATACCTAAAGGAAAAGTGCTAAATTCATTTCAAGAACGAGTTAAGTATTTATCTTTATAATTATTTTTTTATCAAGAAAAAATTTTCTTGGTTAATGATAAATGAAAGTTGACGAAAACAATGATTCAGATGATGAATCCATTCTAACAGATGATATCGAAATTGAAGAAGAAGAAGAAGAATTACCACCTTCAACACCCGTTAAACCTAAAAGAAAGAAAGGACCTATGTCAGAAGAGGTCATTAAAGAACGCGAAGAAGCTAAAGAAGAAGCTAGACGATTAAGAAATGAGAAAAGAAGAAATGAACGTTTACTAGCCAAACAAGAAAAACTAGCTTCTGAGAAAGCTGATAAAGTAATAGTTCACCAGAAAGAGAAGGTTATATATATGCTTCAGAACACAGATGGTAGTTTTGAACAATTTGACCCACAGGAAGCTAGTAAGGCTCAGATAAAAGCATTAAATCAGGAAAAGAAGAATATTAAGCTAGAACAAGAATTAGGACAGAGATTACCTAGGTTGCTTAATGGTAAAGCTAAAGTACCTAGGGAACGAACAGAAAAACAGAAAGCTCAAACAGCGAGATTGGTAGCTAGAAATAAGGCTAAAGCTGAACAGAAAAGAATGACTAAGAAAGCTGAGGAAGATTTATCTGTGCAAGAATCAGTTAAAAAAGCTGTAAAAGATGTACTTAAGAAACCAAAGAAAGAATTACAAGAAGAAATTATTAACTCGCACTCGCAAGCTCGTCTTGCAGAAGCTCGTCTTGTAGAACCTGTTAAAAAATTTCAGTATTTCTAATAAATGTCCGAGCCTCTACGAGGTCCTGTTTATGATTTTTACATTATATTTACGCTCATACTCTTTTATATTCTTATTTAGTGATTTATGTGGACCCCAAAGTAGTGAACGACTCATAAAAATACCTGAGTGATAGTTATCCCAGTTTTTATCTTTCTGATGACGAGCTATCCATGCTTCTTTCTCTTTATCAGATCTACCAGAAACATATGTTTTAGCTCCTTTGCCACCGAATGTGTGAGAATGATCACCCATGTTTATTTTATACTCTTTGTTAGCACTATTTGATTTTGTTAAAATATAAGTTTTCATTTCTTTTATTTAAAGACACAATAAATATTTGTAAAATGAATAATGTACTATTGAAATATCTATGTGTTAGAGAGACTAATTTACCTAGTCAAATACATCAAATACCTAGTAGAGAATGTTTCTTTTTTGCAACGAAAATAAAAGAAAGATTTAGTAACAAAGGATTTTATAGTAATAAAAACGGTAATTTCATTAAATTTACTTTCTTATTTTCCAGAATAGATGAATTTGAAATTAAAGCTATTAAGAGACTATTTAGAGATGTCAGGTGTTATTTTAATGAACTGTGTGCTAAACATAAAGATAAATTTTACACAGAACAGCCACCTATAGACTGGTATAAATACAATTATGTTTTTTAATATAAACTTATATATTAAAAAGTTTACTTAAACTAATACGTTTTCCTTTATATAAACTTTAGTCTCTCTAGCAAAATCATCTTCTGTTGAAAGAATCCATTCACAGTATGGTTTATCCTCTTTTAATACTTCATGTTTTTTCCCTTTATATTTACCAAAATGTAGTATGCTTTTATCGTTACAAATATAAGGAGTTTCGTATTGTTGTTTCATTTTTTAATTATTGTAAATATTTTATTTATTTAAATTAAATCTCCAACAAATCCATTTTTTAATTTAACCTCGTTATCTTGTAGTGGGTGATCTGGTCTAATATAACCTATTAACTTTTTATAATCTTGTAATTTGAAAGGTTTCCCATTCTCATTATAGGTTAGATGAAGTCCTGAATCCTGAAATTCTTTATTGATATTTTCAAGTTCATTAATGTAATCTTCGAAATCCATTTCTTTATTATAATTAAGAAAAAAAATATTTTTTTAAAAAAAAATTATTTCACAATTATATCTTTATGACCAAATGGTAATGTATCGTATTTATTGACAACACATCGTTTATTATAAACAAATGAAGCTATCTTTTCATTCATTTTGGTTGTTATTGTACCTGAATTTTTATCCTTGTTGAACTCTAGTACTCTAGTCTTGATTTGATGATTTTCATCTATCATTTTCTTCATAGTGTCGAATTTTATCTTCTCTGTATTTTCTGAGTTTAAGGTAAAGCCTTTAAACTTTGTATGGTATTGGTCAGTTCTTTTTTTCTTTAATAACGTTTTCGTACCATCCTCATTGTAAATATATACAGGAATTTTATTTTCGTCTAACACAGATTCAGTAATAATCGAATCATTTGTTTTATAACTATAAGATTTAGGTCCAATACTAACGAACTCAGTTATTTTCAGGTCGTGCATATTATTTTCGTTATCTTTAACTAAAGTCTCACTTTCCCACTCTCCTAAATAATCACCTTCGACAGTGTTGTACCCTTTAGGATCTGTTTCGTAAATAATACTATCAGTATCAAAATAACATACTCTTTGTCCTAGCCTATCTAATTCTTTGTATAACCTTAGTCTAGCTTGGGCTGTTACAAACCCTGCTAAGCAAATATTTGTAGTGTCTAAACAAGTTTTTTCTTCTTTTAATTCTACATATTCAGCGTATATACAATCGTCGTCAATAATAACATCGTTTTTAAGTTCAATATTACCGTTTAAATGGTCTTTTAGCATTCTTTGCCATTTATCAACCTCTTTTACATATTTAGTTGTCTTCATATCAATTTTTTGACCAAATTTACCCCATAAAGAATTCAATTGAATTTTAGCAAGCGCCCTCATACCCGCGTTTTTAACTAATTTTTTAGGGTCAATGTCAATATTAAAACGTTTTTTATGTTCTTTAATAAAAATATCTAATTCTTCTTCTGTGCCATTAAAGCCTGTAGCTTGAACCTTCTGTAATAAGTTTTTAGCTACGTATGACTTGAAAAGATCTCGTGAAGATTCATTCCATACTAATGCTTTATAAAACTTTGTGATAGTGTATCCTTTTTCTACAGCTTTGTTAAGTTCTATAGATGTATATACAGCTTTAGTTTTTGGTAATAAATCGAAAACAAGCTTACCATCTTTCTTTTCAGGTAATACAGGATGGTATAAGTCATTTGGTGGTGTTATATCTACTTCGTAATATCCTATTTTATCTATGCAAGTAGGATTTTCAATCCAATGAGGTGCACCCGTAGGTAATTCATCGTAGAATTGAACGCTTGGATATAGTGATTGAACATCTATGTATCTACCATATACACCTTCATCGACTGAATTAGTCCAGTCTTTGTATAAAGATATAGCGTTTGTTCTTCCTCCAAAAAATGCCCTTTTACCAAAATCATATTCATTCTTTTTTAGTACAGCAATTGTTTCGTATTCCATATGAGTTGTCCTAAAAGTTCTCATACAATTACTAGCAATAGTAACACTTTTTAAAGGGTCAATACCGTTATTTGATTCGATACCTTTCTCTTGATAAATTTTCATAGCTCTAGCTAAAATAACTACATCTGATTCACAGTATTCATAAAGCTCCTTTTGATGATCCCATACATAGTTATTTTTAACCATATAATCATACCACTTAATAAACTCATTACGTTTATCAGGCATCATTCTATCTGGATCAAAATGTTTTTTATCAGGCATAGGACCTACGTATGACGCGTTATCTTTTGTGTTAAAAGTATAAGGAAAAAACCCTTTCTTTAATCCTTCTGTATCGAACCCACAAATTTTAGGTAAGCCTTCAAGTGCGCTTGCAATGTGGTTAATTGAATCTATAAAGGTTGTACTCTTAATCTTCATACACATAATTTTTTGTCCAGCTAGAATTAATTTACTTGGTCTTTGACCTGTCTTTTTGATAAGGTGTTGATGAACCAACCAAGTATCATAAGCTTTACCATTATGAGCAATCATTGTTATATTTTTTAGTGTAAGACAGTAATCAACAAATTCACTAATAGTTTTACAAGAAAATACAAGCTTACCTTCTGAATTAGCTACCATAGCTAGATTTACTTCGTGTTGATGTGTAATAGGATCGATGATACTCTCAAAGTCGTATACTAACCATTTACATCTTTTCGTATACGATTCTAACTGCTCATGTGTAGGGAATTGAATATAGCACCTATGTTCTTCTAGTGCTTTTTTATTAGGAAAAAGTTTACCGCAATTTTTACATTCCACTTCTCCGCATTTATGATGTTCATATTTACCATGCCATTTCTGACAGCTAATACATTTCCATCTATGTTTATTTTTATTTTCAGTTTGATTAGGACAAACATTTTTAATGTGGTTATTTAAGCATTCTGGACCATGACAACCCATATTACAATCAGGACATCTTAAAAAATTACAATTTCTTGCAGGAATTATATGCTCTTTTAAAAGTTCTTCTTCGCTAGTAAATTCACCTTTACAAGACTTACATACTGCTGGATTACATTTATGACCTCTAAGATCAGTCCATTTAATTCTCCTCTCACATTTATCACACCACATTGTCGTTCTTTGGCAACCTTGTGTTCTTGTAAAGGTATTCATATTGGTTATAAGATGGTAATGCTCGTTCTCAAAGTCATAGTATAGGTAAACTTTATTGGCGCATTGAACTTTTGTTTTGTATAAAACATCAGTGTTTCTTCCCATTATAACCACTTGTTTATACTTATATTCATCGAAATCAGTAAATGCTAGTTTTTTGTTTGGTAAAAATTTAAGTACTTTTTCTAAGTTCTTTTTAATACTTAGTTTTCCTTTCTTGTAATCATTAAATTGTTGTTTTGTGTACATTGCTAATGCTAGACATCTATGACCACATAAATCGTCATTATTTATGATTTGAAAAAATCCTTTTCTACCTTTTAAGTATTCGTCTAATGAAGCACTTGACCCACCTGTGTGTAATTTACGTGTTGATATTATAATATCAGTGTCGTAAAAAGTGAAACTAGTATACTTCATTGGATCCAAGAGAGATATTAATTCATCTTTAATTTTATCTCTAGATGTAAGCTCTGTTGACATAATTATATTTTCGTTTGTATCTCTCTTGATACTTTCAATTATGACTCTAAATAAATTAGCTTCAAAGTTATTAATCTTATCAATAACGGTTTCAATTACTTCTTCAATATATAAAATGTCATCGATATATTGTTTTATAGGTTTCCAATCCTTAACAGCTCCTTCAAAATTCCTAGGTATCCCTATGAACTTATATTCGTAATCTTCCGCTCCCATTTTCTTAGATGACTTTTGTCCTACCTTTGATAAACTTAGCTTAGGCCTGAGGGTCCTTTCTAGTTCACCCATTACTTCTTTTTTAAAGTATTTTTTCCTTGTTTTTCTAATTTTTACCTCTTTCTTAACGGTCTTAAAAATTTTATCTTTTAAAGCATCAATTTTAAGAGAATTATCATAATATGCTTGGTTTAGATAAATATTAACCAAATCATCAGCGTATTGCTTACTTCTACCATATGGTATGTTATAACCCAAACTTTTAACTAGTTTATATGCATTAGATAAAGCTTTAGGAAACCATCCTTTACCCTTACGTCTTGGTGCAGTAATTGCTTCAATCGCTTGAAAAATTTTGCCTTCAAGCTTATTTAATTTATTTAATTCGTTTTTCAACTTATCCATTTTATTAGGAGCAAGAAAAAATTTTTTTTGAAAAATTTCCATTTGTTTCACTTTTATATAAAAAAATATTTCTTTAGGTCTCAATTAATTTTTTAATTTCACAAATTGAAATTAAAAATTCACTCATCTTGACAGGCCTCTCTCTTGCGAACTCTACACTCCCTCATCTTAATTTTAACATACTCTTTTCTTCTTATGTGTTCTTCTTCAGTTAAATCTTTAACTTTGTTATTCATTACAAAACTTATAGTATCTCTATTTACTTCTTTCTTAACTTTCGGAGGTACCTTTACTCTTTCTTTTCTAGGACAATCTTCTCCTAAAAAATTTCTGTGTCTTTTAGACCTATCATGTATAGTTTTGGTGTGTTTAGTGTATTTTCCACCACATTCGCATATGATTTTAGGTAAATCGTAAGTATACTTTTTCTTTTCAGTTGTCATATTTTTATTATATATCACTATTTTATTTTTTAAATAATATTTAATTTACTTTTACTTTTAAAGGTATTCTTGTAATATACTAACTTATGAATTTTTTAACTAAAGAAGAACCCTAGATTTCTTCCTCTTCATCATCATCGACTGTTTTGGTTCTTTAGGTGGATCAGAGTAAGGTCCAGTTGATTCTGTGCTTCTGCTTCTAAACATACTCCTAACCTCTCTTCTGTGTTCATTCCTCCTTAACCTTGTTTGTTTTTCTGCTATAGCTCTATTCTCCATTATTTGTTTAAAAGTCGGTTGTTTAACAACCGGTTTTGTTTTAATAGGTAATGGAATATTCATTTCTTTAAGATACTGTATTAACCCGTCCTTGTTCAATTTGGTGTACGATTTACAGCTATTTTTTTTATACTCCTTAATTGTGTCTCGAAGTTCTTTAACTGTTGGCATTTTATTAATACGGTACATTTTTTTTTTTTTGGAAATCTAAAGGAATCATCGTCAAAGAATTAGATTATTTTTGTTATCTACTTGGTGAA